>OGJY01000616.1_pt1 | contig 49349 bp, 44 predicted proteins | sample 1572231 | NCBI WGS metagenome assembly OGJY01 (sample SAMEA2582121, study PRJEB24529) | metagenome | biome: Human gut stool | place: China | collected 2011
TAAATTTACCATCACGTGGTGCTCTTACGTCTGCAATAACGATAGAGTAGAAAGCATAGCTTTTACGTCCATGTCTTTGCAATCTGATTTTTGTTGCCATTTTAAATAATGTTTTTAATAAATGATTTGAATAATGCTACTATCTCGTAATAGCGGCTGCAAAGGTAGGGCTTTTATTTTGATTGACAAAGAGTTCGCTCGTTTTTTCTATAAGGCTCTTGTATTTCGGGCAATTGTATTACCTTTGTCGCCACGAAAACGATAACTGCTATTATGAAGCAAAGACTACTACTTGGAACTATTATTGCATTGTTATTTGGAGCTTGTGGCCGTACTGACGTTCGTTTGCATTGTGCGGATGAACTGATAGAACAAAACCTGAAAGACAGTGCAAGTCTGATACTTGCCGGAATAAAGCATCCGGGATCTTTTTCTGAATCCGACCGCGCCCTTTATGCTTTGTTGGCTGCCGAAGTGGCCCGTAATGAAGATCGTCTGGGCGAAATCGACACTTTGCTTACCGTAGCTTTGGATTATTACCGTGCTTCTGCGGATAGTGTGCATCTTGTCCGCGCCTTGTTTTGTGCGGGGCAGGTGGCACGTTCTTTTCAGCGCAATGAAGAGGCTATGAAATTTTTTCTGGAGGCTTTGCCCTATTCGGAGGGGCAACAGGTGAGTGATTACTGGCGGTATTTAGTGAACACCTGGGCGGGGGTAGTGGCAGCAAAAGAACGCCTGTTCGAGGATAAAATACGTTATTCACAGAACGCCTTGGAGATGGCCCGTCGCATGAAGAATGCTTCCTATGAGTGTCTTTCACTGGGAGACATCGCTTACGGTCACCTCTTCTCCGGCCGGTATGACAGTGCCTTGCATTATACTGAAGTCATGCACGAAATTGTTCTTCGCGATTCTCTGACGAGCCAGTTACCTTATATATATACGCGTTTTCAGGGAATTTATACTCAGAAAGGAGACTATGCCCTTGCTTTGCAATATGTGGATAAAGCTCTCCGGCATCGTGCGCCCACGGATTCTGCGAACATCACCGGCCATTATGCCGAAAAAGCCGCAATGTTCGGCAAACTGGGACAATATGATTCCGCCTATCATTACTTTCTTAAGTCCGAGCCTTGTCCCGACCCTTTCACCCAGGAAGCCCGTTATTATAATATGGCAGATACCTACTATGCCATGAAGCGTTATAAAGATGCTTATGAATACCTTTTGCGATACACTCAGATAGATGACTCCATAAAAACTGCCACCAAAAGTTCCGAATTGATAGCTTTACAGAGTCTTTATCAGCATGAACGACTTCGGGCGGATAATCTGCGTTGGCGTGCTCAGGTGGCCGAGCATAAACACCGGGTGTATTGGATTATAGCTGTATCCGTAACTCTTTTGTGGTTGGCGGGAGGTATTTATTTGATTTTTTACCGTCGTAATCGTCACCGTCTGATTGTCCAGCAGAAACAGCTTATCGGGCAGCAGGAGCAAATCATTGCCCAGCAAGAAGAGTTGCGCCATCGCAGCGAAGAACATCTGGAGAATTTGCAAAAGATAAATGAGCTTCAGCAGAAAGAGGGAGAATTGAAAGGCGCCTTTTTCCGGCAACTGAATTTTAGCATTTTGCAGCAAGTGGGGGAGGTCAGAAAGAATGGTAACATCATCTTTTCGGATAAAGACTGGGATGTGATAACTGAGAATGCCGATGCTATATTCAATAATTTCACCTTGCGCTTGCGGGAATCTTATCCCGAACTGAACAAAGAAGATTTGCGCTATTGCTGCATGGTGAAAATGCAATTATCACAGTCTGAAATGGCGCAGATCATGCACTTGGAAAAGGATTCCGTCAAGAAGCGTCTCAAACGTATCCGTGTTGATAAAATAGGATCGGGAAGTGGTATGACTTTAGAGGATTTATTGCGGAATTTCTGATTTGTCCCCCTGCCTTTTGAAGAGTAAATACTCTTTATCTGGTTGAAAATTAGACCTGTAATCAACGTTTTTCTTCTTCTTATTTGTCCCCCGGTTTTATTTCCCGATTTCATTGTTACCCCTTAATTTTGCGGCATAAACAAAATTAAGAACACATATGAGTATGACAATGAAAAAAGTTTTAGCTATATGCCTGTTACTGGTATGTACTTTTCCCTTATTAGCGCAGAAACTCTATCAGGTTAATGAAGTTTCCGAAATAAACCTGGGTGACGGACGCTTTCTCTACCGTGATGCCAAAAAGGAGAAACCTCTGAACGGTGAATTCCGTATAATCGACGGTTATCGTTCGCAATATGTGCAGGCTGAATTCAAGGAGGGCATGTTCGATGGAAAATATCAGGAATATTCCCGCAATGCGCTTCGTCGGGAGGGTTCTTATAAGGAAGGGCGTAAAAACGGTTTATTCCGCGAATATGTGGGCGGGGCACTTACCCAGGAGTACACCTTCCGTAATGACACTCTTGATGGGGCGGTTATTTCTTATTTTCAAAATGGAAAAGTATCCCGTTCTGCATTCTTCAAAAACGGTAGGGAGCATGGCAATTTTAAAGAATACAACCATGAGACCGGTGAGGTACGCTCGGACAATAACTATGAAGATGGTTTGGAGCATGGCCGGCAGTGGGCTTATCTGCAAGCCAGATACGACTATACCAGGACTTATACCTGTGAGCATGGCAAACGTATGGGAAAGTATGAGGAGCGCTTTGCCGACACGGACACTCCGAAGGTTCTGGGACAATATGAGAATGGGATGAAGACCGGTTGCTGGTTGGAGTTCAATGACCTGGGTGATACGCTTTCTGTTGAAAACTATGCAAACGACTTACTGGACGGTGAAAAAATAGTCTTTGCCGGTGGTGTACGCGAAGAAATACAGCATTACAAAGCCGGAAAGAAAGACGGACTTTTTGTTCTATTGGATTATTCTACCGGTAAGCCAAAGCGTGAAACGAATTATAAGAACGGACGGAAAAATGGTACGGAGCGCGTTTGGGTAACCAGTAACCGTAATGATTTCATTGAGACTTATACTTATGTCAACGACCGTAGGCATGGCCCATACGAAGCTGTTTATCAGGAAGACAAGCAGCAGAACATCAAAGCGGGTACTCTGAAAACTAAAGGGCAGTACCGTAGTGACAGCCGCTCGGGACATTGGATTTCTTATGATACCACCGGAAAGATTGAGAAAGAATGGGATGAATAAAACACTTATTATAAACTGTTTAAAAATTGAATGTAAAATGAAAATCTTAGTATCATTATCTGTTGCAGGCCTTTTGTTGCTTGCTTCGTGTGGCGGTAAAGGCAAGGATGCAGCTTCCATGAGTTATAGTCAGGAAGATGCGAATGAAGTTATCGCTTACTACAACATCACTGTCGATCTGATGAAAAAACTCGTAACGACGGATGATATTTCCAAAACGCTGACGTACATGAAAAAAGACGGTAAAGGCTTTGTCATAGCTCCCATCGTCAATCGTTCTTATTTTCAGGGTAAAGACACGACGGCATTACTGAATCCGGGTGACTGTTTCCCGGATGCGGTACGTGATAGTTTGAAGGCGCGTTGCCTGGCTTATGTGGATGCGTCAAACAAAGTGTATGCTAATTATGAAGAGTACTGTCGATATATTAAGGCGGAAGACTATAAGGACGACCAGTATGCCAAGGGGCGTGAAATAGCCGCCGATCAGGAAGAACAAGGAAATCGGATACAGGAACTTCGTGCGCGGATCTATGCTCTGGTGACCCCTTATGCCGACAAGGCAGAAGAGGCGACATTAAAGGATAATCCTCTGAAAGACCATATCATGGCTGGGAAAGCATTGATTTCTTCTTTGGAGGCAGTGCTTGAAGGTTATGATTCGGATGTTGCCAAAGAACAAATGCAGTCTTTGTATGATGCTGTGAATACTCAGAAGGAGGCGGCTTCAAAGATAGAGAAGTTGAAAGAGTATTCCAGTGAAATGATGAGTTATGAAGACATGGTTAACGATACTGATAAGTTCCTGGGTGAACTTCGCAAGCACTTGCGTGATGGGAAGTTTACCGAAAGCGGGTATAAAGAATTACTTTATAATTATAATCATGTAATCGACGATTACAATCGCTTCGTAAATTGAGGATTATAGCACAAAAAAAAGGATGAACTTCATTGAAATTCATCCTTTTTCTGTGACGTATTATCTGAGAATAATTAATTCTTCGGTAATGCTTCTTTAACAACCATCGGACGGCCTACATATTCAGCACCGTTCAATGCATTGATAGCGTTAGATGCTTCTGTAGAATCCGGCATTTCGATGAATGCAAATCCTTTGGATCTTCTTGTTTCACGGTCAGTGATGATTCTTACTGAGTCTACTGTTCCGTACTCTTCCATAACATCTCTCAAGTCTTGTTCTCTAACCTTGTAATTCAGGTTACCTACATACAAATTCATAAATCTAAATAAAATAATAAATTAATAATTCAATAAACAAAGTTTTTGGAAGTTGTTAGGTCAGAGATGGAAATACTCAATACAGAGGAAGTACATATGTGAAATAATCAAATCAAATAAACTTTTTTATTGTTCGGGTACAAAGTAACGCATTCTATTTCAATAATGCACTATCTTTTGCTATCTTTTTTTTCGAAATATTCATTTTTGCATCAAAAAAAACAAAACTTCACGAATATCTTCTCGGATATCTCACCAATATAGCCAGCAATGCACATATTCCCATTGTAAACGGATAATACAAACTGCCGATGATGCTGATGGGGGAGATGCCGGCCAATCCCGCTGCAATCAGCAATTGGGCTCCATAAGGAATGATACCTTGTATCAGGCAGGAGAAAGTATCCAGGATGCTGGCTGTTTTCCGCCGGTCGAGGTGGAAGCGCAGGGCGATGTCTTTGGCTATCGGTCCGGTTGTAATGATGGCGATAGTATTGTTTGCCGTGCATAGATTGGCTATGCTGACAAGGGCGGCAATACTTAGTTCTGCCCCTCGCTTGCCTTTTACGTGACGTGTCAGCCGGGAGATGATGAAGTCTATGCCTCCGTTGTAACGGATGGTTTCGAGCATGCCTCCGGCAAGCAGGGTGATGATGATAAGTTCGCCCATTCCTGTGATGCCTGTTCCCATGGCACCGAACCAGTCGAAGAAAGCCGTGCCCATGTCCGTTCCGCTGCTGGCAATGCCTATGATGCCTGTGCTGAGAATGCCCAGTAGCAGAACCAGCATTACATTGACACCCGCCACTGCCGTACCCAGAACAATGAGATAGGGGATAACTTTTATCCATTCAATCGCTTGCGTTTGTGCGGGAGCTGATATGGATAATCCCTGGAATATATAGATACATAGCACAATCAGTGCAGCCGGCACTACAATCATAAAGTTTACCCGGAATTTATCGCGCATAACGCAATCCTGTGTTTTGGTGGATGCTATTGTCGTATCTGAAATAAATGATAGGTTGTCTCCGAAAAATGATCCGCCTACTACAACGGCCACCATATACGGCAAGTCGATTCCTGTCTTTTCCGCCAGTCCGATGGCTACGGGGGTAAGTGCCACGATTGTCCCTACACTGGTACCTATGGAAAGTGAAATGAAACAGGCGGCAATGAAGATACCTGCCAGTAAGAGGTTGTCCGGCAGGATGCTCAGTGCCAGGTTTACTGTTGCGTCGATTGCTCCCATCTGTTTGGCGCTTTGTGCGAAAGCTCCGGCAAGGATGAATATCCATATCATTAATATGATATTCTTGTTACTGGCTCCTACGGAGAACTGATATATCCGCTTTTCAAGGCTCAGTCCGCGCGTCAGTGCAATGGCATAGCAGGATGACAACAGGAATGCCACCGTAATGGGCACTTTATAGAAATCATTGACAACCAGTGAGGTCACCAGATACAGGCATAAAAATACCGCCAGCGGACTTAATGCCCACCATCCGCCTTTCTTCTTATTTGTTGTATTTGTAGTTTCCAAGAATTCAAGTTTTTAAAAACGGTGCAAAGATAATGTAAATCGAGTGCAGAACCAGGGTAACCGTATCAAAAGTTGGCTCGTATTCGTGCAGAAATGAATTGTTTCACCACAGATTACACAGATTAGCACAGATTTAATTTATTAATAATCAGAGATATCTTCCCTAATCTGTGTAAATCTGTGTAATCTGTGGTGCATCATAACCCATCAAAAATGAAGCAAGTTTTTTATGCGGTTGCCCTGTAAAACCAAAAGGGCGGAACCTCTGAATTGTTCCGCCCCTTTGATTCTTTTTTTATTTTTTAATTTTCAACCTTAAATTTATAAAGTAACTCCCGTCTTGAAAATTGCGATCTCCTTATAGCCTTTCTTCTCATTATTTACGAATTCACCGCTTGCTACCCGGATGATATAATCGATAAACCGCTCACAAGTCTTTTCCATCGGTTCGTTCTCCACGATAACTCCGGCGTTGAAGTCGATCCAGCCCGGTTTGTTTTTCGCCAATGTGGAATTGGTTGAAATCTTCATAGTCGGTACATACGTACCGAACGGCGTGCCGCGTCCCGTGGTAAACAGTACCATGTGGCAACCGCAGGAAGCCAGTGCTGTTGCTGCCACCAGGTCATTGCCCGGAGCCGACAACAGGTTCAATCCTTTCACTTTCAGGCGTTCACCATACGGCAGCACACCTTCTACATAACTTTTGCCGCACTTCTGCGTGCATCCCAGCGCCTTGTCTTCCAATGTTGAGATACCGCCGGCTTTATTTCCCGGAGACGGATTTTCGCCCACCGGTTCACCGTGTGATAGGAAATACTCTTTGAAGTCATTTATCAGTTTCACTGTTTCCTCAAACAGCTCTTTATTGCGGCAGCGGTTCATCAGTATGGTTTCCGCACCGAACATTTCCGGTACCTCCGTCAATACACTCGTACCTCCTTGCGCTACCAGGAAGTCGGAGAACATCCCCAGCAACGGGTTAGCCGTGATGCCGGAGAAACCATCCGAACCACCGCATTTCAGGCCGACGCGCAACTCACTCAGAGGCACATCTACGCGCTCATCCTTGCTTGCTTGCTCGTATAAGTCGCGCAGCAGGTTCATACCTTCTTCGTATTCGTCACCCACTTTCTGTGTCACCATAAACTTCACGCGGTCTTCGTCGTATTCACCCAGAAATTCACGGAATACGTCCGGTTGATTGTTCTCACAACCCAATCCTACCACCAGCACTGCGCCTGCATTGGGATGCAACACCATGTCACGCAGAATCTTCTTCGTGTTCTCATGGTCGTCGCCCAACTGCGAACAGCCGTAATTATGCGGATACGCCATAATCGCATCCACCCCTTTGCCGCCCGTTTCCCGGCGCAGACCTTCGGCAAGCTGATTGATGATACCGTTCACACAGCCCACAGTCGGGATAATCCAGATTTCGTTACGGATACCCACATCGCCATTCTTACGGCGATATCCTTTGAAAGTCAAATCTTTGTGCGGTATATCCAGTGTGACGCTTGTCGGATTATATGTATAATCCAGCAGTCCTGCCAGGTTGGTTTGGATATTGTTTTCATTCATCCAGTCGCCCTGTTTTTTTGCCATACGCGCATGACCGATGGGATAACCGTATTTGATGACGTTTTCGCCTTCCGCAAAGTCTTTCAATGCAAATTTGTGTCCGGCGGGAACTTCCTCATTCAGTGTGATTTCCACCCCGTCCACTGTGAGTTTTTCTCCTGCCGGCAGTGTCACGATTGCTACTGCTACATTATCCGCAGGATTGATTTTAAGGTACTTCGTTTCCATATTCTTGTTTTTAGTTAGTTACTACTTATTACTTATTTCCCATCACTTATTCGAATAGAACTCTATATTCTCCTTCGTCAACAAGTCAATCGGCATGAAATTTTCTCTTGGCACTTCCTTCTTGAAAATCAGGTGGTCGCACAGTGCTTTGATACCGTCAAATCCCTGAAGTTCCGGCTGTTGGGCGATGAGGAAGAAGACGCTTCCCTGTTTCAGGCAGTTTACGTTACGTTCCAGCAAGTCATACCCCATCAGGTTGAAATCCGTTTTCTTTTGCTTCAGTAAATACTCTCCGACGATATACACTTTCGAATTGAAAGTAATACCGTTCTTTACATCCGGATGTTTTCTGAAAAACTCATCCAGCATCTGTGCATCATCGCTGTCCCGTTTGGCATGCAGGTTCAGTTCCCAGATGCGGCAATCGGGATGATGCTTCAACATATACTCCCGGAAGCCGATCTCCCGGCGTTCCTGTTGGTTAGAACCCACGATACCCTCGTTTATCTTGCGGAAAATCACGATCTCCCGTTCCCCTCCGGCAAGCAACATCATCATCTTTGCGGCGAAATACCCGCTCTGATGTGAATTCTGTCCGAAGAAAGAGAGGGCAGGCTGGTCTTTCAGATTCGAGTCTATATATATATAAGGTATAGAACGTTTGTTCAGTTCCTCCGTAAAAGGCTTTGTATATTGTGGTACGGTCGGGGCAAACATGATTCCGTCCGGCTCCTGCTCCAAAATGCTCTGGGCCACATCACCGAACGAGTGATAATCGAACGGATCATAATAGGAGAGGTTTACGGAGATGTTGAAGTCCGAATACGTCACCAGCGCCTCATGGATGCCCGCTTCCACAGCCGTCCAATATTCGCCCTTCTCATGCTGCGGCAATAAACAGGAGAAAGTATATTTCTTGTTCGATGCCAATGCACTGGCATACATGTTAGGTTGGTAATCCAGCTGTTTCAGAATTTCCTCCACCCGTTTCCGGCTGGCTTCCGACACACCGCTACGCCCGTGTATCACACGATCTACTGTCCCCACTGATACATCCGCCATTTTGGCGATATCTTTGATACGTATTCTTTCAGACCCCATATATTTTATAATTTATCGGAACTTGTGTCCGCGCACAATAATAATCTTAATATTTTCGACACAAATATATGACAATTTTTGTAATTACGAAAATTGTTGTATCTTTGTGCCCGCACACGAAAGCTATGGAGAACAAACCGCTTTTTGCTGTACTCTTCATGGAATCAGGTGCTTAAGTGCATTTTTGCCCTTAAAATGATAAATTGAAACTTATAAATTAATCACATATAAAAAATAAATAAGATTATGGGAAAGAAAGTCGTTACATTAGGCGAGATCATGTTGAGACTGTCCACTCCGGGAAACACTCGTTTCGTTCAGTCTGATTCTTTTGATGTAGTATATGGTGGTGGTGAAGCAAATGTTGCTGTCAGCTGTGCTAACTACGGACATGATGCTTACTTTGTGACTAAATTGCCGAAACACGAAATCGGTCAATCAGCTGTGAACGCACTGCGTAAATATGGTGTAAAGACAGACTTCATTGCCCGTGGTGGTGACCGCGTAGGTATCTACTACCTCGAAACCGGTGCTTCCATGCGTCCCAGCAAGGTAATTTACGACCGCGCACATTCTGCCATCGCTGAAGCTGATGCCGCAGACTTCGATTTCGATGCAATCATGGAAGGTGCCGACTGGTTCCACTGGTCAGGTATTACTCCCGCCATCTCCGACAAAGCTGCCGAACTGACTAAACTGGCTTGTGAGGCTGCAAAACGTCACGGCGTTACGGTGTCCGTCGATCTTAACTTCCGTAAGAAGCTCTGGACGAAAGAGAAAGCTCAGTCTATCATGAAGCCTTTGATGCAATACGTAGACGTTTGTATCGGTAACGAAGAAGATGCTGAACTCTGTCTGGGCTTCAAACCCGATGCTGACGTAGAGGGTGGAAAGACTGATGCTGAAGGCTACAAGGGCATCTTCAAGGCAATGGCTAAGGAATTCGGCTTTAAATATGTTATCTCTACTTTGCGTGAATCATTCTCTGCAAGCCACAACGGCTGGAAAGCAATGATCTATAACGGCGAAGAGTTCTACGAATCAAAACGCTATGACATCAACCCGATTATCGACCGTGTAGGTGGCGGTGACTCTTTCTCCGGTGGTATTATCCACGGATTGTTGACGAAGCCCAATCAGGGTGCGGCCCTTGAATTTGCAGTAGCTGCTTCTGCATTGAAACACACCATCAATGGTGACTTTAATCTGGTATCGGCAGAAGAAGTGGAAGCATTGGCCGGTGGTGATGCAAGCGGACGTGTACAGAGATAAATTTATTTACTATTGGACTATTTACAATTTACTATTTGATACTCTTGCTGATGACAACGGAAGAATTGAGGAACAGGTTGAAGGTGTTTGCGGTACGAATAGTTAAGTTAGTAGATAAATTGCCTAATACATCGGCTGGTAGGGCTATAGGAAATCAGATCGTTCGTTCCGGAACGTCTCCCGCAGCAAATTACAGAGCCGCGTGTTTGGGAAAATCAGACAAGGATTTCCTAAACAAGCTGAAAATGGTGGAAGAAGAACTTGATGAAACCTTGTATTGGATAGAGTTACTAGGTGACACTTCTTTAGTTAAGCAAGAGTTGCTGTCTGATTTATATCGGGAAAATGAGGAACTTCTGAAGATAATAATCAGTTCGATAACCACTATGAAGGCAAGGATGAATAAATAGTTCAATAGTACAAAGCAAAACATTTAAATAGTAAATAGTAAATCGTTAAATAGTAAATAAAAATATGGCTAAGTTTGATAAAATAGCAGTATTAAATAAGATCGGTTCTACCGGAATGGTGCCCGTCTTCTATCATAAGGACGCAGAAGTAGCGAAGAAGGTAGTGAAAGCTTGTTATGAGGGTGGTGTTCGTGCATTCGAATTTACTAACCGCGGCGACTTTGCTCACGAAGTATTTGCAGAAGTTGTGAAGTTTGCGGCAAAAGAATGTCCGGAGATGGCGATGGGCGTAGGCTCTATTGTTGATCCTGCAACGGCTGCCCTTTACTTGCAGTTGGGTGCCAACTTCGTTGTAGGTCCGTTGTTCAATCCTGAGATTGCCAAGATCTGCAATCGTCGTCTGGTTGCCTACACTCCGGGATGCGGAAGCGTTTCAGAAGTGGGTTTCGCTCAGGAAGCAGGCTGCGACCTTTGCAAGATATTCCCGGGTGACGTTCTCGGTGCAAAGCTTGTAAAAGGTCTGTTGGCTCCGATGCCTTGGTCTAAGCTGATGGTAACCGGTGGGGTAGAACCTACTCAGGAAAACCTGACTTCATGGATCAAAGCCGGTGTGTTCTGCGTAGGTATGGGTTCAAAACTCTTCCCGAATGATAAAGTTGCTGCGGAAGACTGGACTTATGTTACGGAAAAATGTAAAGAAGCACTGGCTTATATCGCAGAAGCAAGAAAATAAGAAATTTCATTTTGTTTAAAGGTGTTTAAAGGGGACAACCATTGGAGTTGGCAGGTCAATGCCACTCCAGTGGTTTGTTTTTTTTCTGTATAAGCATATTTTTTAGGGTGACTAATAGCTGCGGATTCATTTGTTTCTTTATTCTTTTATCAGATAAACTTCAATCCAACCCTCTCTTTATCTAATAAACTTGTATATTCTATACTTTTTGCGACTTTAATTACTTGTATATGTTATTATTTTGTTTTTGATAAACTTGTAGATATTGTTGTTTTTGTCTATATTTGCAACGGATTCAACTTTTGTTGAATTACAATTTAAAATTAAATATATGAAACAGCAAAAAATGAAACAGTTGGTATTTTTGTCACTTGTTTCTGCACTTCTATTGAGTGGTTGTGCCGATAAAGATGTGTACCAAGGTGGGGGAGAAGAGGATGGCAAAAATACTCCTCTCAGCCCGACTGAAGCTTTTGATTTCAACCTGATGCAACAGGTGAAAGTAAATGTAGACTATGGGTTTACAAACGATTATTATATTGTTTTTGAACTTTACAGTCAGAATCCGATGAGAGAAGAAAATGGTTCGTGGGTAAAAGATGAATCATTATCTTATGTTTATACAGCTTCCACTAATAAAAAAGGGCAGTATTCAAGTACGATTCAAATATCTTCCGATATAACAGAGTTGTGGCTTTATACAGATTATTTAGGTGCTATTTCTCCAGTTAGGTTAGCTGTTTCTAATGGTGAAATTAGCTACAATCAAGCTGATTATATTGCTGCATTGCAGACTAAAACAAGAGGTGTAACATCCAATGGACATAATTATTTGGACGATTGGATGCTCATGCCGGGGCTTGATTGGGATAACTATGGGCTTCCCTCCATTGTTGAGAAAGAATTGAGCTTACCTTCGTCTACTGTATTATATAGTATTAAAGAAACGTATAATAAAATTGATGGTAAGAAAATAAAAGATTTACATCCGCAATGGCTCAATAACAATACTACTTCAGAGATTAAAATTACTAAAGCTACCGAATTAAGCTTAGTCTTTATTGCCAGTGGAGCCAACTGGAATAATGCTGTAGGATATTTCACTTATCCTACAGGTACTACCCCAACTTTAAACTCTATTCAAAAAATTTTAGCATTTCCTAATGTTTCTCCTATTAGTAAAATTTCTGCTGAGAAACGTGTCGGGGCTTTGCTTTCCGGTCATGAAGTGAAGCTTAAATATTGGAATGAAGAAAAACAAGAATTTGAAGATACTTTTCCTGAAGGTATCACTATAGGATGGTGTCTGGAAGGAGCTTCATTTAAAGATGGAAATGTTAAAAGAGAATCTTATGCGGGAACTCGCTATTCGTATAGTTCGCTGAATTCGGACAATGAACAGCGTGTAGTGGCGCTGCGTGATGGTAGCACGGATCAGATTGTAGCTGTTGGCTTTGAAGACAATGCTGATTTTGATTATTGTGATGCTACATTTTATTTGAAGATTGCGAATCCGGGATCTATTGATACAGATGCTCCTGAGTTACCATCAGTTGATCCTCCAAGCACTGTAAACAATACTACTACAGGTATATTGGCTTTTGAGGATTTGTGGCCTTCACGTGGTGATTATGATATGAATGATGTGATGGTGGAATATAAATCCACTCTTTACCAAAATGCGTTGACAGGTAAGGCTTATAGAATTGTGGACGAATTTACTCCTCTTCATAATGGTGGATCACTTACCAGTGGTTTTGGGTATCAACTATATAAATTGGGGCAAGATGGAGTAAGGAGTATTCAGGTTGATGGTCCTGTCGGTTGGAAAATAGAAGCAGACCAATCATCTCCTACTATTATTCTATTTGATAATGTAAGAAGCGTTATAGGGAAAAAGTATACTGTGACTATTGAATTAAACGATGTGGATCCCAAATTAGTGGCGTCTCCCTATAATCCCTTTATTTTTGTAGGGAGCAGAGATAAGGAAGTGCATATGGTGAATTATCCACCTACTGCTAAAGCTGATAAAGAACTTTTTAATACTTATGATGATGTGTCGAATGCTTCGGCTGGAATTTATTACATCTCACGGTATAAAGGGGAAGTCGAGCTTATGCCATTTGGTATGAATCTTCCTATTATTGATTTCAAGCTTCTTGCTGATGGAGAAGGGGTGAAGATTTACGAGACTTTTCCTAATTTCATAGGTTGGGTACAGTCTGGTGGTACGAAGAATAAAGATTGGTATAAGAAGAAATAAATATTGCTTCAAAAGGAAAAAGAGTTTTATCTATGATTGTCATAGATAAAACTCTTTTTTATTGGTCATGTCTATGTGTCTTCTGGTTATTCTTGGAGGAGATGATTGTAAGTAGGCTATGAAGCTGTTATTACCGTAAACAAAGCTAGAAAAATTTAAAAAGATGTTATAAAACATGCCTCTTTGCCTATAACTGTTTGCGAGCACGGAAAATCTTCTTACCTTTGTATCGCAGTTGAGAAACTGCTCATGATTTTGACTTTTAAATAAATTAGTTTTTGGTTTTCAATAAAGGAATTAGTTAGGTAAAAAGATTAGTTAATAGTTTTTCATAGGCTAGAATTTGGATTAAGGAATTTAGGTAATTAGTTATAGAAAAGGTAAAAAAAGAAGATTGTGTTTTTATAGGTAGTTGAATTTTTAGGTAAAAAGAAGATTGATTTTTAGGTAACAAGTTTTAGATGCAGTTAAAAGAAAAGCCTCTATGGCTTTTCTTACAGAGGCGAGAGGTTCGTGAGAGCTTGCTCGTTTTTTTGTTATATACTTCTCTTTCTACAACTTTTGTTCGGTTTTTATTTCTTTTGATTATCTTTGTTGCAATTGTATTCAAATGAATACTTTAAAGCAAAGATACAAAAGTATGGAAGAAATAAGCAGTCAAGATATACGTTGGAAACAACGTTTTCAGAATTACGAGAAGGTATTCAAACGTTTATCTCGTGCTATAGAAGTTGTGAAAGCTACCCCCGATGATGATTTGTTGCAATCCGGGCTTGTTCAGACTTATGAGTACACATTTGAGCTGGCATGGAAAACATTGAAGGATTATCTCACATTAGAGGGTTTTGAAGTGCGTTCTCCTCGTGAAACGATTCGTCAAGGCTTTCAGAGTGGATATATCATGAATGGCGAAGATTGGTTGCAGGCATTGGCCGATCGTAATCTGACTACCCATATTTATGATGATGAAATCATTATTCGGGTGCTGAGTGATATCTTTGAACGCTATTTTTTTCTGCTTCAAGACTTTTATATTTCTTTTAAAGAAAAAGCCGATGAGTAAGATCCTGTGGCAACAATACGGATTGAGTGAAATAAACGGGAAGCGAATCATTGATGTTCTTTCTCGTTTTTCAGAGGTGCAAGAAGCTGTTTTGTTCGGTTCTCGCGCCAAGGGTAATTATAGTCGGGGATCAGATATTGACATTGCTGTAAAAGGAACCATTTCAAAAGATGTGCTGTCGGCATTACTTGTTGCTTTCGATGAAACAGTTCTGCCTTATTTTGTAGATATAGTGGTTTATGGACATATCAAAAATTTGGCATTGAAAGAGCATATTGATAGAATTGGAGTTTGCATTTATTCAGTGCTATGAAAATGAAATCAGACGATATGTATGTCGCATGAGAGCCTGCACGTTTTTATGTTCCATTACGAAAAATGGGACATTTTCTTTTTTTAAGAAATGGTGATTATTTCAGTCATTCTTTGTATATTTGTGGCATTATCTACATAAAATTTTAATCTTGGAACAGGTACTGCTTATACTCGATTGGGTCTTATACGTTTTGTTTGCAATAAACGTATTGTATTTATTAGTTTATAGTTTGGCATCGCTCCGGCATAAGCCTGATAAGGCAGTATCCGCGAAAGAATGTAAACGATTTGCTTTATTGATAGCGGCATATAGAGAAGATGCGGTTATTATGGATACGGTGCAAGCTTGTTTAGCGCAGGATTATCCTAGTGACCAATATGATGTTGTGGTGATTTCGGATCACATGCAGCCTTCTACGAATGAGAAATTACGTGCATTGTCCATTAAGCTACTTCAGGTCGATTTTGAGAAAAGCACGAATACTAAGTCTCTAAAAGCTGCCCTTGAATATTTAGGGGAAGACTCGTATGATGTTGCTTTGATTATTGACGCAGACAATATTATTAATTCTTCTTATCTTTCTGAAGTAAATAATGCATTTGCAGATCCGAAAGTGCAAGTTGTCCAAACTCATCGTATAGCGAAGAATTTGAATACGGATATGGCTTATCTAGACGCTATTAGTGAAGAGATAAATAACTCAATATTTCGTTTAGGACATATTAATTTAGGAATGTCAGCAGCGCTGATAGGTTCCGGTATGGCTTTTGAATATTCTTTATTCTATAAAGCAATGATGAGTAATACTTCGGTCGGAGGTTTCGACAGAGTGCTAGAGATGAAATTACTTTATCATCGTATTTTCTTTCATTATTTGCCCGATACTTATGTGCTGGATGAGAAGATACAGAAGACTCGGAATTTCTATCAGCAAAGGAGGCGCTGGTTATCTGCACAATACTATAGTTTGGGTGAGTTTGTGCATCATTTACTTCCGGCTATCCGTGACCGGAAATGGGATTTTTGTGATAAACTGTTTCAGCAGGCTTCATTCTCGCGGGTATTATTATTAGGCTTTACTTTTATTTTTTCTGTGTGTCTTTCAATATGGTGTCCTGCATTGGCTTATAAGTGGTGGGGGATATTCGGACTGTTGCTGTTGGCATTGGCTATTGCTGTTCCTCGTCGTTTTTGGAGGTGGCGCTTGGCCAGGGTAGTCTGTTTTGTTCCTTATTCATTTTTACTAATGTTTTTTAATCTATTTCGGCTGAAAGAGGCGAATAAGAAATTTATTCATACAGCGCATGGAATAGAAGAATAATTATATCAAAGAAAGTTGGAAATGTCTATTAAAGAGCAGGCTACAAAAAGTGTGTTTTGGAGCGCAATAGAACGCTTTTCTGTGCAAGGTATACAGTTTATATTAACTATTATTATTGCACGTATTCTTTCTCCAGATGACTATGGGCTTATTGCTATGTTAGGAATATTCTTGGCGTTGTCACAGGTATTGATTGATAGTGGTTTTGCTTTTGCATTGGTTCAAAAGCAAAAAAGGACAGAAACTGATTATAATACAGCTTTTTATTTTAATGCCTTTGGCTCTCTTTTTATATATATAATTTTATATTTGTTAGCTCCTTATATAGCGAATTTTTTTGAAGAACCTCAGTTGACTATTATTACCCGTGTTTTAGGTATAAATTTGATAATAATGTCACTAGGGATAGTTCAACAAGCTAAGTTGACAATTGCCCTTGATTTTAAGCATCAAGCAATGGCATCGCTTATTGCTGTTATTATAAGTGGGGGAATAGGGCTGTGGATGGCATATAGTGGTTATGGTGTATGGACTTTGGTTTTTCAAAGTATAGCAAATAATTTTCTTCGCGTATGTTTTTTATGGGTATTTTCAAGGTGGCTACCATGCTGGAAGTTTTCTTATCAATCTTTTAGTTCTCTTTTCAGGTTTGGCTCTAGATTAATGTTGACTGGGCTATTGCATGAACTTTATTCTAATCTTTATTCTCTGATTATTGGAAAGTTTTTTTCAGCAAGTGATTTAGGATATTATAATCGATCATATACGTTGGCTCAGTTTCCATCTGCAAATATAGCAAATGTTATTGTTCGCGCAGTATATCCTATTCAATGTAGATATCAGGATGATATGGAGCAATTGCGTTCTATGTTTATGAAATATATGAGAATCTCGTGTTATGTAATATTCCCTTTTATGGTAACCTTATTTGTTCTAGCAGAACCTTTTGTACTTATTCTTTTGACAGAAAAGTGGTTACCGGCTGTCAGCTTTATAAAAATTCTCAGTCTTGCTTTCGTTTGGGATCCAATCATGAAAATCAATAATAATATTTTGAGTGTAAAAGGGCGAACTGACTATGCTTTAAAAGCGGAAGTTATAAAAAAAGTAGTAGCAGTTATTTTACTTGTAGTTTCAGTACCTTTTGGTGTTACAATAATGTGTTTTAGTTTGGTATTGTATGCTGTGGCTGATATGGTAATTATAATTTATTTTTCACGGAAAGTTATAAATATTGGATATTGTGTACAGTTTGGGGGCTTGTTGCCTGTAGTGTTTCTTAATATAGTGATGGGAGTAGTTATGTATGGAATTACGTGTTTCCCTCTATCTGTATTTGCGAAGCTTTTAATACCCCTTGTTGTAGGTTGGAGCTTATATTTATTTTTATCTTGGTTATTTAAAATGCAAGAATGGAGTATATTTCTTTCTTTGATAAGGAGGAAGTAAGTGATGATGGAAAGAGAGGTATCACCACCTCTCTTCCTCCACCTCAAAGCACGGACATTCCTTCGTCCACTCCATCGGCTCCACCTCTCCATTCCCATTGACATCCGGACTCAAATCCCGATGCCCTACAACCCTTGCTTCCGGATAGTCCATCTTCAAAGCCCGTACCAGTACCCGCAGCGAATGCCGTTGCCATTCCGTCCGGGTATCCTTTGCCACTCCGTGGCAATCCAAACCGCCCTCATAACAAATTCCAATTGAATTTGCGTTTTGTCCACGCACGTGGGCACCGACCCTCTCGACCAAGCGGGTGGATTTGATATCACCGTTACGACGAACGTAGAAATGATAGCCTATGCCATCAAAACCGCGAAGGCGGTGAGCGGTTTCCAAATCCTGTTCGGTAAAGGGGCGGTCCTCGCGCGTGGCGCTGCAATGGATCACAATTAAATCAATCCTTCTCATCAGGGATGCAGATTCATGGCATTGGCACTAAAAGCGCCGATTACGGCCGAAGCCACCGCGATGATTACTTTCAAAATCTTGTCCCAAGTCGTTTTTTTCATAAAGATTAAGAGATTAGTGATGAATATTTAGTGATTAGCTATTAACAGGCTGCGCAATGACCGCGCAGCCTATCCCAGCGGATTCTCATCCACACCTCCGCCGCCACCTTCTCCGCTGCCGCCGGAAGAAGAGCCGCCACCGGTGGACGGCTTGTCATCTTCCGTCACCAGTTCGAAGACGATGTTGTTCGGTCCTCCCTTGGTGGTGGCGATGCTGTCGTTTGCCAGTCGCAAGGTGTTGGCCACCTTGAAGCGGATATTGACACGTTCGATGTTCTTTACCGTACACTCTTTTGCCACTTCGGTGGCACGACATTTAAAAGTAGTGTGGAAAATCCCGAAACCATCCAGGCGGACACTGTTACCGTCGGTCAGGGTCTGGCGCATCTGGCGGACGATGGCCTTTCCCACGTGTTCCACATCTTCGGCCGACATTCCGCCCAGTGCCTCGATGTCTTGTGCGATACGTGCAAGGTTGAAGATTTTAGCGTCTTTCGGCTTGCGTTTCAGGGTGAAAACCATCGGGGAAGCTGCGTCTCCGATTTTCTTGTGGCGCTGTGAGCGCATTACTAAAGCTGTTGACATAACTTTGTAAAATTTTAGGTTTGATGAATAGTAAGTTGTTTTTATCTCTCTGGAGCGAAGAGATGAGATAATTTCTTCTTCCGCTCCGGTGAAACAAAGATACGACAGGCGAACGGCGCGGTGAGAGGTTCCGTGAGGTTTCGTGAGGTTACGTGAGGATAAATGAGGTTATGTGAGGTTCGCGAAGAATAATTGTAGGATTACTTAATCTTCCACCCGTCAATGCTTCTTTTTTCCAGTGAGAAGTCCACCCCGATGCGATCAATGAAGTTCGATACGAAATAGGCTGTTTCATTGTCCTTCACCGGCACATAGTATCCCAAGGAGTATTTTGTGACTATTATACACACCCTAAGGCTCCCCGAAAACATCGACTATCGCTTGCACCTGTGCGGGAGTGTAGTTCCTGCCCGTTCGGCTCATCCCCATTTCCAGCAGGCGCTGTTCCAGTCCGGGCGCTTTGCGTATCCAGGTGTTGAAACGGTTGACCGCTGCCTGTTGGCTCACTCCGTGGATATAGCACATGGCCAGTTCGCCTTTCCCGTAACTGCGTATAAGGAAGCAGACTTCTAAGATGGAATCATCAGTTTTCTTCATGCTCGAATTTAAATGAATTGTTGTTTTTTTTATTAAGTTAATTGTTTCTACAAATGTACTTATTTTTAATCGAATAAGCAACCTTCTTCCGCGATATTTTTCAACCAATTTTCATTGTCATGTACCGTGTTCGTCGGTCCCAGTCTGTCGCCGTCAGAGCGGTGCACGATGCCTTCTTCACAGGGCCAGTAGCGCCCGTTGATGCGGTTGTAGACGAATTTGGCGCAGGTGTTGGCACTGCCCAGATGCTTGAACCTCACTTTGTCGATATAGACGGTGACGATTTCTTTCGCATCATTTCGGTCCACGGTAATACAGAAGTCGGCCATGTTACCGAAGTTGGCGGAACCGTTGATGTCATTCATCTCCACCCGCCGCAGTTCACCGTTGAGAGGGTTGCGGTTTACCTTGCGTGGATGCGCCACAAGGATGACGAGGCACTTGTGCTGTAAGGCGAAGCGGCTCAACTTGTTCAGCAGCGAAGTGATGTATTGCAGTTCCGTTTGTCCCGCTTCCAACTGCTGGTCGATGCGGTTCAACGGGTCGATGACAAGGATGCGCACCCCGCGGCGGCGCACCAGTTGGCGGGCTTTCTCAAGAATGCAGTCCACGGTGTAGCTTCCTGCGTCCGGCAAGATGTGCGTCACGTTGGCCGTCAGCCAGGACACCACCCGGTTGTAGAGAGCATCCGTCATGCCCGGTCCGGGACGGAAGGCGTGTCCGGTCAGTTTTTCGGAGAGCTTGGCCAGATGGTAGTCCATAGGCATGTTTTCGGGGCTGAAGAAGCTGATTTTCCACTCATGGCGCAGGCAGAGGCGCAGGACAAGTTCGTCGATGAATTCCGATTTTCCCTCTCCGGGACGTCCCGTTGTCACCAGGAGGCGTCCGGTCTCAAAGGTACAGTTTTCATCCAGATTCTTCCAGCCCGTTTCTGCGCCTTTTTGCAGGCCGTTTTCGAAAAGCGTGCGGAGGGTGTCCTGGCGGTCTTCGGCGGTAAAGACACCTTCCAGCGGGATTTCTTCGGCCTGCGCCAAGGCGATGAGCAGGCTTTCGACGCCATATTTGACCAGATGCTCATTGGCGTCTTTACATTCGGGGCCGAAGTGCACCAGGCGGCAACGGTCGGCACCGAGACGCCGCACGAGTTCCTGGCTCAGCGATTGTCCGGCATTATCCTCGTCGACGGCGATGTAGATGAGCTTCTTGGGTTCGAAGTGGGTCTCAACGAAACGGTCCATCCAGTTGAGGTTGCTTTGCGCACCGGCGGGCACGGAGATGACATCTTTCCGGCCGGCGGTCATGAAGGCGGCGGCGTCGAATTCGCCTTCGGTGATGATACATTCCGGGCTGTCCAATATGGCATCGATGTTGTAGGGGATGAGCTCGGCGCCCTTCACCATCATGAAGTGCTTCCGGGCGCTTCGGTACTTGGTGTTGATGAGTATCCCTCTCTCGAAGTAGTTGAAGCAGAGGCAGTTCTCCTCTTCGTTGCTTTCGGGCAGTTTCACTCGCTCTTCGGTGATGTGCAGGTCGGCCAGCAAGTGCTGCGCCAGGCAGCGTTCCTGTGTCCAGTACCGTTCCAGTTTCTCGCTGAGATTCGTACGGGTAGGGTCGAAGACGGGGCGGCGGAAGTGGGAGGGGAGCTTGTTGGCGCGGTTGTATTTTTCTTTTCGCAACTGGCGTTCCCGCTCTTCGGCATCGTCGGGCACGTAGAGTTTATAGCCGCAATGGTGGCAGTAGCACACACCCTTTTCCAGATCGATGGAGAGGGATTTATTGCCTTTGTGCCCACGGGTGGCATTGCATTGGGGGCAGATGGTCTTGATTTTGCCGCTGGTGCGGCCACGGGTGTCAATGCCGTGTTGATGGAAATTTCTCATTTTTTCGTCAGGTTGTTTTTAAGTCGTTTTCTGGAATTGTTTTTTTGAACCGTTTTTGAATGCCACACTTCAGCGCCTGCAATGCCACATTTCATGGGGGCAAATGCCACACTTGGATGTGTGTGAGGTGTGGCATTCGGCTTGTTCAGATGTGGCATTTACCTTGCTGAGGTGTGGCGTTTGTCCCGCTCAAGTGTGGCATTCGGGGCACTCTGGCACAGCGTATTACGCTCCCCATGCCTGCGTGGTGTCGTTCCAGAAAGCCTTGGCATTCGGCCGTGGCGGGGCATTGTCGGGAATGAGGCAACCCAGGTAGGTGCGTCGGCCGTCAATGAGCAGCTCGTAGCGGTAAGGGTCGGGTGGGGCGGCGGACTGCTGCTTGGCGTCGAGTGCCAGGAGGGTTGCGTGCAGGGCTTGCGAGGTGCGCTGTCCGGGACTTGTGAAGTTTACGAAATATCGGCGTACATCGCTTTCGTTCAGCAGGTTGTGCCATTTGTCGTAGACTTCGATATGCTTCTTGAAGCAGTTCACAGCCGCCTTGATGTGCCGCATCAGCAAATCCCCGTAACCACTATGCATACAGGCTACTTCCAGCCAGGGTGTTCTCACGGCCAGTCCGTCCACTACTTCCTGCCAGGGACGTATGGGGCGCAGCGGCGTTTCCGGTCGGCCGAAGTCATCGCAGACGGTGAGTGAAGGCTGACTTCCGGCGGAAGCGTCCCGATAGTTTGCCGGAGGATTGATATCGGCATCATCATCAGCAGCAGTTTCTTCTTCTTTTGCTGATGATGTTATTATATCTTTTATATTCTCTTTAAATACTTCACGGCTTATTTCTTTATCGGTGCTGGTTTTTAGCGCGTTAGCTTGATTTTTATCCGGATTTTCCGTTTTTTCCTCTGCTGTTTTTGGCTGTTTTTCGTCGTTTTTTGCATCAGCAACGGTATTTGCTCTATCATTTTTTGCCGTTTTTTTCTCCTTCTTTTTCGCCGGATTCAGTTCCTCGGGACTGAAAAATCCGTCTTCTTCGAGTATGAAAAGCTGGAAATTGCGGATGATTTTCTCTATGTAGGTAATCGACAACTTTTTGCCCGTGGAAGAGCGCAGATATTTCAGTTGTGCTCTAGCATCGGGTAGCATGGATAATTTTTCGATGATGATCCAGTAGGTTCCTATTCCTCTGGGGCCTTCCTCGTCGAACAGTTTTTGCATTCGGGGGTCGTGCATGGCCATGAGCTGGTGCTGTAGATAAAAGTTTCTTTTCATTTTGAGTTGTTTTTATTAGTTGATTGTTCGTGGGAAAAGGTTGCGCAAAGCGGAGTTGCTTGTTGTGGCGACAGCGTTTTTTTCGTAGCGTTTTCTCTTAGCGGGTCCAAATATAATCATTGATAGTACTTTTAAAATGTGCGGTCTGTCCGTTTGTTCCGTTATCAGAATGTTTGTGAAAGCGGTTTGGTGGGGTAAGACCGCACATCTTGAAAAAAGAGAGATTAACTATTATTTAACGTATGGCGGGGCTCTTGCGCTGAAGTGCGCATTGCGATTATTATATACAAACATCTGTCTGTCAGTCTTGTCCGTCTTTTTTGTCTTTTTTGTCCGGAGTGTGTCTGAAATGGTGGGTAAGCTTGCGGAGGTTTCCTAACATTCGTTCCAGGCGCGTACTGATGTTGCTTTTGTCTTTAAGCAATTCCTCTATGCCTCGGGCAAAAAGTTCCAATACAATAAATTCCAGTTTCACATGTTCTGTCTCGGTTTGGACACTGAAAACCTCTACTTTGTCTCCGTTGGAGATGGATAGTTTAAAACGATTTTTTCATAATTTTTGTATAAATGGAATAAAAAGTGACAAAGGTAATAAAAAGTGGAGAAAGTGAGGAATTATGGATAAAATAGTTATCTTTGCTGTTATCAATGAAGAATCAAAAGAATTTATCTATAGAGACTTTGCGAGGCATTGCTATCTTGTTGGTAGTGATCGGCCATGTCATTGGCTCTGCACCTGATGGAGGAATGAAAATTGATTTTCCTCATCCTTTACGCTATTTGTATGTGTGGATAGATTATATTCAGATGCCATTGTTTACGGCTATTGCCGGATGGGTTTATGCGTTGAAGCCGTTTTCGCATACAGTTAGTTTTTCAGAGTTTGCGTGCAAGAAGGCTTTGCGCTTGTTGGTACCGATGGCTGTAGTGGGTACAATTTATTTTTTAGTGCAATATTTCATGCCGGGTACTAATAATAAAGGTGAGCTTAGCCAAATATGGCGTATTTATGTTTATCCTTATACCATATATTGGTATCTGCCATCACTTTTCCTGATTTTTATGATACAGTGGGTGATAGACAGGTACAAGAGGATGGCGACTTTCAAAGAATGGTGTCTGTGGTGTTTTGTTGCAGTGGTGTTGAGTTTAGTAAATGATGATGGGTTTATGCATAGTCTGCCCAATCTGTTTAGTTTCAAAGGTGCGTTGGGGCAATTGCCTTATTTCTTTGTTGGTGTGGCATCGTATCGTTTTGCATCGGTGGTGTACCGTTCACAAGTTATTAAGTGTGGGATGTGGATAATGACTTTGTTGGGTATTTTTTTGATACAGATTGTTTACTTTTCGTCTGTTGAGTATGCTTCCTTGAGCCGTTTGTTCTATCCTATTACATTGATTCCTTGTCTTTTCTTGCTATTAGCACTAAAATGGCATAATCGCTTTTTTGCATGGATTGGAGGTTATGCGTATAGTATCTATCTTTTCCATGGTTTCGGAACCTCCGGAGGGCGGATTGTGCTGAAAATGCTGGGTGTGAAAGCTGTTACATTGATATTTTTGTTTGCCTCATTTATAGCGACGATTTGCCCGATAGTAGTAGATATGCTGGCAAGTCGGTTTAAATGGGGGAGGAAATTACTACTTGGGAAGAATTGACAGTTTGATTATTGTTTTTGGGATATTAATCCGTTAAAAGTACCACGGAGTGTAGCCATGGTTAAACTGAGTTTTCCGTGTAACAAATAAAGTATGGCTTTTTTGGGGGTGGCGATGAAGCATATATAGAGGCAGGACAAATATTTATCAATACCAGATATGTTTCTACGGGCAAAGAGTAAACGGGCACGGGAAAGATAAAATTCTCTTAATGGGGTTCCTTTCTTGGCAGTCATGCTTTCCTTGTGATATACGATAGCTGACGGTTCGTACCATAATTTATACCCAGCACGCCGTATTTGAGCTGACCAATCGAATTCTTCGTAAAACAGAAAATAGATTTCTGTCATAGGGCCTACTCGCTGCAAGACGTCGCGGCGTACCATCATGGCGGCTCCATGCAGAGATGCGGTTTCACAGGCTATTCGATAGCGAGGTTGGTCTTTCTCATTGAAGCCTATGGCAGCATTGCGTAGAGTGATGCGTGAGAATGGGGTAAAGCCAGCATATTGTAGTGTGTCGGGTGCATAATTGTACTTCAGCATAGGTGAAACACCCCCGTTTTTTGAATCTGCCTCCAAGCGATGTATTAGAGTTTCAAGTATTGGACCTTTAATAACCGTATCGTTGTTAAGGAAAAATAGGTAGTCGCCTTTAGCAATTTTTACACCTGCATTGTTACCTCCGGCAAAGCCGGTATTGGTATTTTGTATAACTTTTACTTGGGGGTAGTATAGCTTGATTTTATCAGCTTCAGAATTTCGAGAGCCATTATCCACAACAATGATTTCATAGGGGTATATTTCATACTTGCGAAATGAGTCGATCATTTCGCAGGTATCGATAAGACCGTTGTAGTTAACAGTGATGATGGAGACCATAATCAAAATTTTGGAATGTTCTTTAGTTGTTTATACTCTTCTAGTGTAAGTGGCTTTCTATGAGATGCTAGTTTACGCATTTCATATTTAATAAGATACCATATTCCTTTTATTAGTTTCCCGAATTCTTTAGATATATTACTATGTGGAAACAATATTTCTACCATCTCTCTATTCCATGGTTGAGTAAAAAATGATTTGTAATACTCATCTGTAGGATTTACAATAAAATCGATATTATCTTTCCACTCATATCTGTTGACAGCCAATTGTGGTTCTGCTAATTGCAGGATTTTGTAAGTTAGAGACTGATAGGGGAGATAATCTAAAAATAAAACTCCGAAATCAAGTTTGAATTCCGGCATCTGAGATTTGTCAAAAAGTACTAATTTATTGTCAATCGCTAATATAGCCCACCTGTGTGACTTTTTGGGGAAAAGAAATTCCCCTAATAGACTTGGAGTTTCTATGTATCCACGTTTAGCCACACGACAATGTTCTTTTATAAACTGCACCGGATTTTCTGAATGCTCAAGAACTTGATTACATATAATGTAATCGAATTCTTTATCTTTAAAAGGAAGATTCTCACCATCGGCATTAACGAATTTTTGATGAGGGTATATCTTTATATCTCCACTCCGATGATAGTTGTTGTCAATGAATTTTTCAACAATAACATTAGCTCTATAAAAAGGATTATGGCCTGAACCGACTTCTACCACGTTATCTTTTTTACTTATTTGTAAATCATGTCTAGTGTATGGAGTACGTATTTTCATTATTTGTTAATTTTAACCCATTCTTGCTTTTTAAAATCATATTGTCGTAATATTCGTGCAGGATTACCCCCTACAACAGAGTATGGTGGAACGTCTTTAGTTACTACACTACCAGAAGCTATGATACAGTGTGTACCTATAGTTATTCCTTGGTTTATGCAAGAATTACCGCCAATCCATACATCATCTTTAATTATAGTTTGGTTTGGGGTGACGCCTTGTTGAGATATAGGTTTACTAATATCAAGGTAATTGTGTGTTAGACCTGTGATTTGCGCTCCACTTCCTATTGTAACATAATTACCTAGAATAACAGGTCCAACTAACTTGACTCGTGAGGTAACATGAGTATAATCACCTATGAGTATATCTCCCATACCATTATTTATAATCGCATAATCCTCGATGACACTTTTAATACCTAATTTAATTTTTTTAGATGGAATAATGTCTAAACGAGCTTTTCTTCTAATTATAGAACCTTTACCTCTTTTTATCACAAATGGTATTAAGAAAGTTCTTGCCCACCAACGTGGGCGTGAGGTGTAAGGATGTACTAATAAATAGTGTAGGATTCCTTTTAATTTAGGATACTTGTCAAGCATATTTTTCTCTTATTTTACGTTTTCAATACAATTATACAATTTGTTTACAGAATTACTCCATGTATGAGTATGTGCAAATAAAATTCGTTCATTAATTATTTGTGGGGAGTTCTGTTGTAATGATTCTTTTATTCCTAGTACATACTCTTCTACACCAATGCAGTTCCAGACATAATCTGCAAAAATTTCCATTGTTTGGGTTTTAGTTGCTACGACAGGTTTACCTAATGCTAAATATTCATCAACTTTACGCGGGTAATTACCAATAGTAATCTCATTGATTTTTTGTGGATTGATGCAAACATCAAAATGTGCAATGTAAGCTATTGTTTCAGATTGTTCTTTTGGGCCTAGGAAGTGAACATTATTGAGCATATGAAGTTCGTGCTTTCTGAACATTTCATCTTCTCCGCCTACTATGACAAATGAATAGTCCTTGCAACTATTTGCAATATTATATAATAAATCTGCATCTAGCCTGCGAGAGGTAACCCAACCTACATATCCAATTATTGGTTTTGGAATATTTTTTATATCTTCCGGAACTGGATATACTCTATCTGTTCTATAATTTGTTAAATCAACTCCTTGTCCTATATCATAGCTGTGAATATTATTTGTTTTTGCAGCTTCGGCTAATTGAGGAGAATTTGCGACAATAAGATTACTTTTTTGCCATAATAAAGGTTCTAAACGTGGAGCGTGTTTTTGCCAGAAAAGACTTTTCATATTATCCCGACGATAATATATGGAAAGCGTAGGGTGTAAAAAATCAGGAGCATAGAAACTGCGATAAATATCATTGTCAATAAAAAGAATATATTTTTCAAATTTTATTTCCTTTAATATTTTACGAACGAATTTGTACATTTTCTTATTGTTTCTTCGATTGAAGAAATCAAATAGTACACCATCTGGTAGGAAATTGATAGGAAGTATACTGAATGGATAATCTAAAACCCATAGATTTTGATTTATTTGACGTAGCGTTTTTGATTTTCCATTGATAACATTTTTACGTTGTTGGAATTCAATAGTATTTTCTCCTTTCCATAGAGTTTTTTTATCCAATGGTGTATTGATATAAAGTACACGATTATTTTTGGATACTTCTAATGCAATGTCTTTTGCATTGGAACCTATGGAAATATCCCACGGTTGCATTCCTGTAAAAACAAAATCTCTTTCAGTAATCATAAGCTTCTATTGTATTATTGCTTTATATATGTCTATATATTTTTCGCAGGTTTGTTCCCATGAGAATTGTTTTACTCGCTCTAATCCATATGCTTTTTGTTGTTTATAGAAACTATCATGCATTTCCAATTGCAATAATGCATCAGCAATTTCCTCTGGTTTGTATGGGTTAATAAGAATACTTCCTTTGCCAGCTACTTCTGGCATAGCAGAAGTATGACTTGTTATCACTGGAGTTCCACATGCCATTGCTTCTAACATTGGTATACCGAAACTTTCTCGTAATGAGGGGTATAAAAAGGCAAATGAGGCATTATAGAGGGTTGCCAAATCTTTGTTAGCAATATAACCTGGATAATAAAGATTGCTTTTTATATCTGTAATTTTTTCTTGTTGCAGAAGGAAATCAATATATTCCTCTTTGAGATCAGCAATTAATAGAGGACGTTTTATGGCTGATTGTTGTAAATAAAGGCTGTAGGCTTTTAGTGTACGCGCTGCATTTTTTTTAGGGTCTGTATTACCTAGAAAAAAAATAAATTGCTTTTCAGATGTATATTTTTGCACGATACTTGTATCTACAGCTTGCTCATGGAAATGAGGACTATATCCGTTATATACAGCTATTATCAATTCAGGAGCAATATGTAAGGTTTCACGGATGCGATTGCACTCAAAATTAGAGACAGTAATGATTTTTCTGCACTTTTTTAATATACGTGGAACTACTAGTCGCCGATAATACCACCCCATTTCTTGATAAAGCGAATGACTACGGTGTTGACGGGGCTCCATATAGATAATATCATGCAAAGTTAATACTAAGGGAACAGGGCACCATAGAGGGGCAGTATTTGAGGTACAGTGTAGTATGTCAACACCTAATCGCTTTACTGTAAGTGGTAATGCTACTTGCTCCCAAAGTGGATAAGTAGGACATTTCACCTCAACAATGAAGGTATTCTTACTTTCCTTTAAACAGCGATCTTCGCCAGGAGCAACAATGATATAATATTCATTATCATCATTTCGCTTTTGTAATTCACGGATGACTTCTAATGCGACAAAATCCATTCCATGCTTGTCACGTCGAAAAATACGTTGGGCTTCAATAGCAATTTTCATACATTTATTTGTTATGCTACATTTTTTTTCTTTTCTTTTTTAAAGAAACGGGTAATATGACTAAAAATGGACGTAAATATCAGTAAAGGCAATGCCCAAATAGCTTTACGGAATCGTTTACTGACTTCACCATCGGGCAAAGCCATTAAAAAGGTAATTCCAATAATGGCTAATAATGTATACCATTTTATACTTAGCGGCCAGTCTAATACTGTCATGCCTATACTGATTAATATAATATAGGCAATCAGTAAGAAACGTGAAGGAAGTAACCATTGGAATAATTTATTACAGTAATCCCATTCTCCTTGTAATAAAGCTAACGGTAGTCTTTTAAGGGCAAATATGGTACTACTGTACTGGGAACGTAACCAACCGATACGTTGTGCTTCATATCCATCTGTGTTTTCCTCTTTTTTACTGTAGCATACAACTTCTTCTAGATATTCGGTATAAATATTTTCTTTGAGTAAAGCTGTTTCTACTGCTTTGCTCATATCAGAACCTTTTAGAGTTGGGGCTATTTTATGGAACATCTCAAAGTCAAAAGCCATAGCAGACCCTATTAGTGCTGCTGAAAAACCTAATTTAGTATGCCCTTTGCGAAAAATATTATTGTTGATTTCCTCACTAGTAGCATTGAGTATAGCAATACTCGTTGTTAGATTCTCCGTCATTCTATGTGCTTGTATGGCATCACAGCCTGAATAATAGGCATTATTGAACAGAGAAAGTGCACTAGGGACAATACGGTTATCTGAGTTAAATAGTATAACCATATCATATTCATTAGGCGAATAACGCTCCATAACTTGTTGTACAGCATAGACTTTGGTGCATTTTTCTTTATCAGGTACCACGATGTTTACTGGCATTTGAAGGAGAGTTACAAGATCTTCCTCGGGTAATTGAGTAGCTGCTACTGCAATATCATATTTATCGCGAGGATAATTTTGTGTATCAAGAAAATTGTTGATAGAATGAATAACTTCTTTTCCATTACGCAATACTGTAAATAAAACCAGGAAGCGATGTTTTATCTTTGCTTCGGGATAAGGGTTTTTGTATTTACCTAATGAGAAAAGTGAGCAAATAAATAAATATAACACAGGAATTGCCATGAATAAAAATAGTATAGAATCTACTATTTGTATGGCATTGTTGTTTTCATCCATCCACCATTCAGGATCTAATATGGAAAAAATATCAGCTATCATATAACAGTTAATTATTTATTAGTTTGGTTATCTGTTGTATATCTTTCAATGCGATGTCCATTGATTGCTATTGTTAAACATGTAAAGACTATGATTTGTGTAGGAAATTGATTTAAAAAGGCATTTCCATAAGCACTAATCATTAAACCGAATACTCCGCATAGCATGGCGGTGAGTAGTCCTCTCAATCTGTTATGTTTTACTCGAAACATAACAATATAGCATGCCCAAAGTAAAGATACGACAAGTAAGGCAAGGTAGAGAATCAAGCCTACAATACCGGTCTCCATCCATATTTTTACATAGGTAGAGTCATGTGGTATTAAAGTAGTAGTACGTTCTGAATAACGTTGTGCCTCTACTCCTCCTAATCCTAAGCCTTCACCGAATGGACGCTCCCTAAGATATACTGCCAGTTTCTTTTGATTTTCAAGACGCACATTAAATGAGGGATCTTCAGTTGGGCGAAAAGAAGTACGCATACGTCTTATCATGGAGTTACTTTGCCCAATGTTAGTGTGAGCAAAAAATAAATAAATGAAAATGCCTATAAAGCCAGTTATGAGCATTAATTTGAGGTTTTTACTTAACATACAGAATAATAATAAACCTCCTAATGGAACAGCCATGGCACCTCGTGTTCCAGATAAAAACATTCCGTAAATCGCTAATACAGCAACAATAACATAATATATTCTTTTCTTTTTTTCTGATATATAGATCGAACTTATGCCGAAAACAATACCTGCAAACCCCATGTTTGATCCAAAATTTCCCGCATCTGTGAAAAATGAAAAATAACGTGTACCAGAGGCTATAATGTGGGTTACAGATCCACCTTCTGCTAACCATTGTTTTTCCGTACCGTCAAATCCTATAAATCTTTGCATTATAGCTTTAAGGGAGGCTAATAAGACTAATATTGATAATAAGAATAATAATTGCTTTACATATTTATACTGAGAAATAAGTATACTAACTATAAAAGATACCATAGTCCCACTATATATAATACTTCGTGAGGATGTCCATGCTTCATCAAGAGCTGTAGGATTCAATAGTTCTAGAAAACAATAAATTGTCCAAACAGATAACCCCATAGTGACAAAGTTAAAAGCATTTTTCCAGGGAAGACTTTGGGCTAACAAAGAATGAATAATAGCTGCAAAGCAGACACTGAATAGGCCTATATCAATAAAAATACTGAGTCCTGAAGTATGAGTGTATCGCATAATACCAATTACGAAGTAGTTCAGTATAAACAATCCATAGAAAGCTATAACTGGCATACGTATGGTTTGTATCAAATAATACAATATGACAGGCGTGACCATTATTATACATATACCAACAAATGAGCCCAATATACCGCATACGGCTATAGCTGCTAAACCGATTATTAAGCCGGAGTATAATAGGAAACTTGGTGATATATATTCTCTTTGATTCATAATACTTACCTTATTTTACAGCTGCTTTCTTTGACGTTAATCCTAATTGTGCTAAACGGCTAAAGAAACTGTGTACTGGATTATGAGGTGGAAGTTCTCCTGTAAATGATTCTACAACTTCTCGCCCGGCATTATTTAGGTATAAGAAGAATGGTTTTTCTTTCAAAACGTCTTTTATAGAGCGTAGACGCGCATCATCCTTTTCACTCCATAAACGAGCCGCATTGGCAACCAATAAATTAAAATCTGCTTCAGCAAGTACTTTCTCTGGAACACTGTTGTGACAAAGTGCTGGATATTCGACTAAGATTACATCTGGAATCTGTTCAGCATCATTTAGCTGCCAAAAATCACTTAACTGTTGCGCTTGCACGTAATCTTTATTTTCTTCTTCAAAATCAATATTATGATTTACGATGCGTACATGTAGGCCTTCCGTTTGCCAATATTGGGCAAAATATCGAGCTAAGAAGGATTTACCTTCTCTATCTTCCATACTGAGTAGATTTATTACTGTCGGACGATTTTGTTGTAAATATGCATTCAATTGCTGACAAGCATAAGCGGCTGCACGCCTATTACATGCTTTAAGAAAACCGCGGTATTTCAAATTATTGGTGCCATTGAAAGCTGCAATAACGGGAAGGCCTGTGAGACGATTGCTGCGTTGAGCATCACGGAGTGTACGGTCTATAAGTTCTACAAGCAAAGAGAAGCCAGTAATAAAAATAATACTACCTATAAATGCAAAGATTACATATAGAGTACGTTTACGGCCATTGTCGGTTAATGGATATTCAGGTGGGCTAACTATTTGTAAGTTACTGGTACTCATTTCTATATTTTTAAGGCGAAGACGCGCTTCTGAAAGCCCTCGAAGTTGCTCACGATAAGTAGATTCTGCAATTCCTACAGCACGCTCTTTACGATTTACCTGTGTACCAACAGGTGATAGAGTCTTATAGCCATTTCTTATATCTTCCATTCGCTCTTTCAGGACTTTCAATTCTGCTTTAGCTTTGGCTTCATTTACAACTGCTTGGAGCCATTCATCTACCATATTCTGAATACCAACACCTTCTTTGGAAAATCCTAGTTCATTTAAGTCATCAGAAAGTTGACTAATTTTATCCTCTGCTCTTTTAAGGTTTTGCTTATTCTTTTGTAATTGGCTGTTTTGATTGTATGTTTTGTCATCTGTGAAAATTTCTTGTTCCATAATTTTTTCATTGAGAGTACTAACTTTATTAAGCTCTTGTAATAAATTAGTGTTAGTACGTATAATTTTAGCACGTATATCCATTTTGTCTTCTAACATTTCAAGTAGATTACGAGCACTCTCATATTGTCTTTGTGCAAGTTCATAACGGTCATCCACTTCATATTTAGTAATAGCAAGTGCTTTGGTTTGTTCTCCATAGTTAATGACTTCTTCTTGCACGTTATATCGCATTAAGTCATCTTCTTCATGTGTCAAGTTTTCTTTTGCCTTTTTTACTTGCTCTTCAAAATAGGCTATTACATTGTTTGTTGCACTAAAGCGAAGTTCTTCATAGGCTTTAGTCAGTTCATCTTCCAATATTTTAATGGTGTTTTGAGCTATCCCTGGATCACTGCATGTGTAATCTATATCAATTATATCACTGGTTCCTAGACGGCGCACATTAATTTTACTAAGCGCTTTATAACTGAAGAAACGGTCATTAGGATGACTAAACATGACATATACGAAGTTCTTACTGACAGGCTTGCGATATTTAATCAAGTTTTCAGTTGTTTTGTCCAGTGAAGTTCTGTCAATTAGTGCGAGAACTTCTTTGGGGGTTATTTGTAGCAGTTGGCGATAATGTTTAGCGAGGATATACTGATTGTCTTTATATTCATCTCCATAGACTAAGCATGTAGCGAGTAAGCGCACAGATACTTTTTCTAAAGTTCCTTTGGATTTAGCAATATTGATTAAATTGTCAAACGTACTATTTACGGAAAAAAGATTGAACCCTTCGTTTGTAACAGAGGTTGCATTAGTAACTCCTGCATAGATACTACTATTTACTGTATAACTAAAAGGTAGGAATTGAGTGAAGTATATCACTAATCCAGTGACTATAAGACTTCCCCATAGCAATCTGTAACGAATACGGTAGAAGAACTGTGCCAGGAATTGTATAATGTCCATAAATATTATTTTTCTTTTATGATTTTTACATTGGTCAATAATTCAAGAAGAATGATTGAATTATGCAAAGCTACACGGCTCTGCTCATATAATACAACCGCAGAAGAACGTCGTCCTCTTTCTAATGATAGACTTATAATGTCAATAACTCCATTAATATAATTATTCTCTGAAATCTTCATCTGCGCATTATAAAGTGCAGCAGATTCCGCTTTAGCTTTTATGGTCGCTAATTGTTCTGTTACAGCATTATATGCTTCTAATACTTTCAGTTTGCGTTCCTCCATGACTTCGTCCATGCTATATTTTACTTGCTCTATACTATAACGGTAAGATTTCAAACGAAGTTTACGATTTGTAAAACCACCAAGAGGAATAGCAATACTAGCTCCTACATTGAAGTTATGTTGTGCGCTTGACATTGTCGTTTGATACATAGGAACGGATTCTTCGCTATTGTTGCTAAGTATATTATACCGCCCATAAGAATACATGGCATTAAGCCGAAGATAATCCCACCAATCACGTTTTTGTAACCGATATTCAGCCTCAATCTGCTTAATTTCTGACTGTTTCTTTTTAATCGTTGCATTTTCACTTACTGCGTCTAAAAACACTGATAACGGGGGAAGCTCAAGTTTTTCAATATCTGCGGGTACATTCTTTGCCACAGAGGGAATTTGATTTAATTCCTCCTGATCGTATTTGGATTGGAGAAGCTGCAACTGTTTGAGTCGCTCTTCACGAGTAGTTGTTTGCTGTGCATCTATACTCAAAGGAATTCCTCCTGTCATACAAGTAGTGAATACTAGGATAATATAGTGTGTAAATTTCATTTTTATTCTTAAAATAAAGGATTTATATTATTAGGAATATTATACATTCTCTTTTTGCACAAACGCCGTCAATGTCTTAAAGATAATCTTCATATCCAGCCAGAATGAGAAATCTCTTGCATACTTAATATCTAATTGTTTCCTTTCTTCTGCCGACAACTTACCTGCACCGCCTCTTTTTTCAACTTGCCATAACCCTGTCAAACCTGCCGGAGCCATAAAACGGTCTATGTAGGCATCGCTGGTTAGTAACTCGGCTTCATAGAGTGGGAGAGGGCGGTTGCCTACAATACTCATATCGCCTTTCAGGATATTGAAGAGTTGCGGCAATTCATCAATACTGTATTTGCGGATGAATCTTCCGACACGAGTAACGCGCGGATCGTTTTCAATCTTGACGAATGTATTCTGTTTTGTTTTTTCTTTCTTTTTGATGAAATCTTCTTCAGAAATCACGAAATCATCTGAAATCAGCAGGTTTTCTTCTTCATCCGGTGTTCCGGAAAGGTCATCAAAACGAATTTCAGGGCCTTCATCTGAATTTTCAACTTCTTCAATCTGATATTGATTAAGAGCATTCAACTCCTTCAGCCGTTTGTCTGCGTTGGTGTACATGGATCGGAATTTCAAGAAATTGAAAATCTGATAATTGGAGCCTACACGTTGCGACTTATAAATAACTCTTCCTTTGCTCTCTGCACGGACGGCAATGGCTGTTCCTATCAGCAATGGTGAAAGAATGATAACAGCAGTACCCGCAAAGAGAATGTCGAATGTACGTTTCCACATAGGAAGACGGAATGTATTCAATACTTTACGATGTGTTTCGCTGAATTCTTTCAGTTTACTATCCTTACGTGCCCTGAGATAAACATTCATGCGTTGAATACTTTCTTCTTCGGCATGTGGCGGAAGCGTATTGTTGACGCCTGCCTGGAGGTAAGCTTTTCGATTTTCGGGTTTTAATACTTCGGTTACGAGAGTTATATAAACCCGGGGATAACGTTTGCGTAAATAAGAAAGCTCAAAGCAGTCCGCTTCTGGAGATTCTGTTTGTTCGTAAAGGATAGATATGTTATACCGGTCACGAATACCATCAATGACTTTAGCCGCTTTCTGTGGAGAAGAGACGGCAACAAACATCCCTCCTGTAACTTTGCTCAGGTGGTCGATGATAACCCGTTTATTTCCAATATATATGTAATATAACATATGCCTTTACGTGGATTAATTACTTAATTATAAGAATTTCTTTAAGCGTACTTTCAATTCCATGGGATTGAAAGGTTTCAAAATATAATCGACCGCTCCTTCTTCGAGCAGGCGGATACGCTCGGTAGTACTCTCTTCGCTGGAAAGCATCATGACGGGAATGTGCTTGAACAGCTCATTACTTTTGAGGTAATGAAGAAATTCCGAACCTGTCATTTTCGGCATACGGATGTCGGATATGATCAGGTCGGGTTCATTACCTTCGTGTAACCACTCGATAGCTTTCAGGGGGTCTTCACAATATACAAAATCATACTCTTTTCCCAAATACATAGAGAGCACTTTGCCTATAGAGGCTTTATCATCTACTAATAATATCTGTTTCATTATTGTAATTTATAATATTCTATACCTGTTATTTGTTATATGATTATTTTATCTATAAACATTATTTTCGTTGGGGTGAAGATACCAGTCCTCATTTTCGGAGGTACGGTTTTGAGCCCATTTCAAAAACAGAGGATATGCACAATCGTCGCCCTTTAGCGTACTGATGTTGATGTTTTCTCTCGGATAACGGAAATTGGGCACACAAATAGCCCATGTGTTGTTACCTGCTAAGTCAAGGTTTTCTTTCTGCACGGTTCCTCCCTTAGTGGCACCATAACCCCAAAATTCGTAAAGATGCACTTCCATACGTTGTTGCATACTTCTGAACTTATAGGCAATAAAGAAGTCAAGATTGTCTTTAGAGATAACCGGGGACTCATGCTGGTAGGCATTACTTTGTTCAATCGTTATCTTATATGTATAGGCGGGGGCTGTTGCAATGCCCGTATTAATCATAGTACCGGGAGCGGCACCGAATACGCCATGCACATTTCCAAAGATAGGAATTACCATGCCATCTTCAAAATTAACATTATCTAGTACAGAACCGGACAGGGTGTTTTGGAATCGGTTTACATCTCCTTCATAGCTGATACTTGCAACGGCGGCTCTATCTACATTTACCAACCGCAACCCGGCTCCAATGGTCTTGGTTGCTCCCGCTGCCACAAGTGTGACATCGATATGTGTGGTCGTTATCTTATTGTCGCGACCACGGTCGTGATTGATGGATACATCCAGTACGATGTCGTTAAAATCGTAGTCGCCTACCAAGGGGAAGTTGTCTTCGAAGACGTATGTATAGGGTATCGAGCCGGAAGGCGTTTCACTACCTCCTCCTGGGGTGTTTCCTTCACCCGTGCAGTCTCCTTCGGGAATGACAACGGGAGATTCCCCCCATTTGGAAATATTACTGCCTGTATTGGTCAGGCATTTTACAAACTGCTTGTACTTGTCTCCTTCAGGTTCTTTTACTTCGTAGTAGACACTGCCTTCACTTGTCATTTGATTAACTTCTTCAATTTTCTCGATCTTAACAAGAGAGGGCTTTGTTGTTCCTTTAAATTTTGTTTTACCAAATTTTCCCTCTTTAATAGAGAGTATTGTATTTGCTCCGAGGCTTACTTCGGTATTCCACTCCGGGGCGAACTCTTCTATTTGGGTATAACAGTTGTCACCCAACACCAAAGATAAGCCCGTAAACTTTTCAACTGTAAGATAACAACCGTTTTCAATGGTAGTTTGGGTATACGTTTCTTCTATTTCCGTCTTACCTTGGTTGACGAATTTAGTGCCTCTGTTATTTATATTCAACTTTTCAACTTTTACAGTACCACAATTATAGAAAGTGCATCCAGGTGTGGATATGTTTAAATTTTCTAATTCAATAGTTCCTGCGTTATAGTTATATTGTCCTGCCGATCCATTGGTTAGGTCTATCTTTTCACCGCTGACTTTTCCACCTTTATAAATGAACAGACGGCTATTGTTCTTGATGGATAAGGTTTGATTATCAGGAATAGAAATTTCTCCACCATTCATGACGCATACGTCATAGCCTTTTTCTATATTCATGTTGGTAGGAATCCATTTCCCTGCAATTATGATTGTTGCCGGTTTTCCGTCGTTAAGATGTTTGTTTATAGGGCCTTTATAGGTGGTTGCTTCGGGGATAATGTATGCTTTCCCGCTTTGGAAGAACTCCCAATTGTTAGCATCATCTACCGTGATAACAGCGGCTTGGGGGATTAGTGCTTGCACTTCTGCTTCAGAACGCTCTGGCTCATAAGTAGTGATACTGTTGTTTGCAGCACGGGTAAAGGCACGTGCGGTCGGTGAAGTTCCGAATGCTACATTTAATGTGCCGTTGCTTATTGTTGCGACTTTTACTACATTACGATTAGCGGCATCTGTGCGGCATACATAAACTTCAGTTAATGAAGTCGGGCAATCCATTTTGGTCGTAAAAGGTAGTTTGTCATTAGCTGTACCTTTTGCCAGGATTTTTGCGGAATTGTTTACTTCTAAGGGATCGGCATCATAAATACGAATAGAGTAGTCGACACCAGCATCTTCATGAACGGATATATTGACTGAAATCTGATTCGTCATCCTCCAATTCATGTTGGGGTCGATGTCCTTTACCGGAAATTTGTTCTCGTAAGTCGCTTTTACTTTTTCAGGGTCGAATACGCTTTTCTCACAACCACCCAACAAGGCGCATGATAGAATCAGCGCAGTTGGCAGAATATGATTTATTTTGAACTTCCTTCCCATGACCTGTTTGTTTGTTTGGATAATAACAAAAATACGGACTATTAAGATAATAACAGCTTTTATAAGCTTTAAAAAGACAAACCGTTAGTATCTTTTAACTATATGATGGGGCATTTGAAATGATACCCTCCCATATTACTGAAAAAGCCGATGAATAAAGGTACTCATCGGCTTTTTATTTAGGGAGGCATTGAGCTATTTTTTGAATACCTGACCATTGTGATTATTGTACCAATCTTTATTTTCTTTGCCGCCACTGGTCACCCAACTGACGAAATTGGTGTATACATCTTTAACGTTTTTGTATTCTAAAGGCCATGCGAAATCTGTTGGAATAACCACACCCCATGCTAAGTTTTCAGAGCTTAGGTAATAGCGCTTTTCTTCTGCGGAAGACTTGTCATTTCCTTGTCCGAACAACTTGGTATTGCCCAAATCGGTAGGTGCATGACCTGCTACGTGTACTTCAATACGTTTAGTCTTGGAATCTGCTTCTCTTGAAATAATAAATAAGTCAAGCAGATTGATATTGAGATCCTTAGGCTTTACAGCACCTTTCTTGAATTCTATGGATATTTCAAATTTAACGCCATTCTTATTGTTGCTATTGTTTGCAAGGGTATTGACATAACTTCTGTCGTTTTCAGAATTGCCTATAAAGCGATGTGCGTCATTGCAAATGATAACTACGGGATTGCTTTGATTGGATTCAAAGTTTATCGGAGTGGCATTGCTTGTTACGCCTTCTACAATGCCTTTCAGTTCTACAACATTGGAAGCTGTAAATCCCAGGAATTGAATACCGACACCGAGTTTCTTACTTGCGCCTACAGCTTGTAGGGTTCCATTGAGTGTGTATACTCCTATAGAGCCGTCTTCATGCTGGGCAAAAGTTACTTTGTCTATAGTGGTTACGATGTCGTTCAAATCAAAGTCACCGTAAGTAGGCCAATTGTCTTCGAATGCAAAAGTATAGTTGGTTGCATCTTCAACGATGATCGGAAATTCCGGATCGCTTGGGTCACCGCCTTCATTGCCACCATTGATAATACCGCTACAAGATTCGATGGAATGTTTGGATTCATCATAGCCGGTCGTAGCACATGTGACTTCAAGTTGTCGATACTCGTTTGTATCTTCCCTCTCAATCACCAGATTGCCACTGATACTGGTTTTCCCGTTGTTTTTTAGTGTGAGCTGACGAATTTTTATCATGGATATTTCACCTTGTTCGCCAACGATACTATTGGGTGCATTGCCTAAAATGAAATTATCGGCTTTTATGATAGAACTGTTTCTCATTTTGACATCAACCTTTTGATTGCAGGTGATAGTCGGAACAGGAAGCCATTCGTTCGTTGTTTTACTCCAGTCACTTGTAATAGAACCATTGTCCAAAATCAAATTCACGAAAGTAAATTCATTTCTGATGATAAATGCGCAACTATTATATATCTCACCTACTGCTGTATTATAGAAATCAGTAAGTTGGATAAGCCCATCATTATAGACTGAAGCGCCATTATTCCATGTCGTTCCTGCCAAAGTGGCTTGATAATGATTGATGAAACTTGCCGTACCTGTATTGTTATTGGTTGCAAGTGTTCCGTTGAGTTTGACATCACCATAGTTAAATATCTGACTACCGTTGATCAAAATATCTTCGCAATCTTCAATATAAGATTTATTTAGTACGGCAGTTTTTATAAATTCAAGTTTACCTGCGCTTAATACACCGTAATTAAATACTTGAGCGCTATTGAAATAGCCTGTTTCTGTAGCTTTAATACTTCCGTTTTCGCCAATATATATTTCAGGTGTGCCAATATTTACCTTAAGGTTTGTTGCACTAATGGAGCCATAGACTTTAGCTGAACACCCTAAATAGAAGATTCCACCTTTGGATTCAATGCTTCCTCCGCTTTGAACGGTAAGTGTATTTTGGGCATCGATTGTGATGTCTTTTGAGCCAATTATCTTGCCACCATTCATTACATAAATATCAAGCCTGGAGGTTAATTTTTTACCAGAGGCGGATAAATCCCATACTCCCTGAACGAATACGGTTGCTCTGCCGCTACCTTCGTAAACTCGTATATTATCTTTAAAAGGAGTATCTTCTGTATATTCTGTTCCGATAATGAATTTAGCTCCGGCGTTTAATGCTCCCGGATTATACTGGACATAGCCGTCTGAAACAGCGGGTACTTCAGGTATTATCTTTGTTTCATCATAAAGAGGCTTGAGGTCTTCGCTGTCCTTATGAGCCGGTTCCACAAAACCTGCTCGTTTAGCAGCTTCGAATGCTGAACCTGTATTTCCTGTGGCTTTTGTATCAACTCCGGTATAGTACAACTTGCAATCCATTGAACCGCCATTTTCCGGAACTGCACGTGCGTAAACTTCTTTTCGTTGCTTCGGGTCTGTCTGACGAATGTATAGTTTTTCAATGGTTGTAGGTACATTGATTTCTGCAATGTAACTTGCATTCTTGTTTGCTACACCTGCTGCAATAGGAGTTGCGTCTTCATCATGCAATGGATTGGTGGCAAATACTTCAATCAAGTACTTATACTGACCATTGAAATCATCTTTTACCTCAACATTGAGCTTTACGGGGTTAATCATGGTCCAGCCAAAGCCATCCGGGGCTGCAAAGCCTTCCCCAAAAGGATTTTCTGCTGGTGGTGTCTGCGGTTCCTTACTGGGATCGTACACATCATCCGCACAACTGGCTAAGAACATGGTACTTACCACGGCAGCCATTACTGATAATCGGTTAATTAGTTTCATACTTGATAGAGTAATATGTATTGGATTATTGTCTATTTTCCATTATTAACTGTCGAAAATGTACATTTCTTGCATATTCTCGCCACAAAGGTAATGATAAATTTGATATAATAACAAAAAAGTTGATTTTTTGTTTCAGTATAATGCTTTATTTGCTAAAAATGAGTATGATATACGCAAATTGGGAACTTGTAAAATCTGTCCAGCGGTTTTCTCGGATATGCAAAACGAAACGGGATTATAGCCAACAGAAGATTTTTGTTGCTATACCCCGTTGATTTTAGACTAAATATTTTGAAAATTTACTATTTCGTGATTTCTCCCGCAAGGTCGGAGTTCATGCGGTAGCGGATTTCGGCTTGGTTAAGTCCATGTCCGAGGAGGAACATGAGTTTGGTTACTGCACATTCGGGTGTGCTGTCATAACCGCTGACGACGCCTGCCTGAAGAAGATGCAGCCCGGTTTCGTAGCGTTCCATTTCGACTGCTCCGCGCTGGCACTGGGTGATGTTTACAATAATGATGCCACGTTCGGTAGCTTCTTTCAGCTGGCGGATAAACCATTCTTTTTGAGGAGCATTGCCGGAACCGAAGGTTTTGAGCACAACGGCTTTCAGGCCGGGGACGTGGAGGACTGAATTGATGATGCTCTCCTGAATGCCGGGGAAAAGGGTGAGCATGACGACATTGGTGTCGAACAGATAGTGGGGTTTCATAGGACGCGCAGGGTCGGGACGGCGAATGATGTGGGCATCATATTTGATGTGGATGCCTGCATGTGCCAGCGAGGGATAATTGAAAGAACGGAATGCGTTGAAGTTTTCGGCATTTATCTTGGTGGTGCGGTTTCCGCGCATTAGCTCGTTCTCGAAAAAGATACATACTTCGGGAACTACGGGAGCGCCGTCCGGATTCTTGGCGGCAGCGATTTCGATGGAGGTGATAAGGTTTTCTTTTCCGTCGGTACGCAGGGTGCCGATGGGGAGTTGTGAGCCTGTGAGAATGACGGGTTTGGCAAGATTCTCAAGCATGAAGCTAAGGGCGGAGGCTGTGTAGGCCATGGTGTCGGTTCCGTGAAGGATGACGAAGCCGTCGAAGTAGTCGTAGTTGTAATTGATTATCTTTACGATTTTCGCCCAGAGGGAGGGCTCCATGTCGGAGGAATCAATAGGGGGATCGAATTGGTAGGAGGAGATGCGGTAGTTGAAACGTTTCAGTTCGGGGACATGCTTGAGGAGGTGGTCGAAATTAAAGTTTTCGAGTGCGCCGGTCTCAGGATTTTCTATCATACCAATGGTGCCACCGGTATAAATCAGCAATACGGATGGATAGTCGTTTTTCATAAACATAACCGGAGTTTGATTGTTTTGGGCGCAAAGATAGTGAAAAAATGATATTTGCGCGAATTAGGGTTGGCTACTTCATCTCATTTATCATTCTTATTATGATTTCGTATAGTTGAGGGAGGTCTTCTTTACAGATTCTAAAAATTTCATCAGCATCTACATCAAAATAATGATGTACGATAATGTCGCGAATACCCATTACGTTTTTCCAGGGTATTTCAGGATATTTCACTAATAATTCTTTATTGGTAATTTTATCGAGATTTTTTATGCTTTCTCCTACTGCTGTAAGTTTCATGCAGATACTGTCAAGTTTCATCATGCCGGTATCACTTAATAGGAAATCATCTGTAGAGTGTATGTCTGAACACCTTTTCTCTATTTGTTCCAAAGAACTGCGAATTAACTCTAATGTATGAAGAGCAATTAATGTATCAAACATAAATTCCCTCCTTTAATATTTTTTCGCGTAAAAGGGTGTCCATTTTGTCACGCAAACGTACTATATCAACTGGACAACCTAATAGTTCTTCTAATTCTTGCTTAATTCCGGATAGAGCAAAAAAACCGCGTAGTTGTCCTTCAACATATATGTCGACATCGCTTGTTTCTGTTTGTTCGTTTCGGGCAACAGAGCCAAATATGCCCATACGGGAAATACCGTATTTATCAGCATTTCTCTGCATGTAGTCACGTAGTAATGAAATGTATTCAGTAACTGTTTTCATTGGATCTTTGCTTTAATGTATACAAATATAGGGATTTAAATTGAAACTATATATAAGTCCGTATAAAAGTTTGCCAAGGAAGAAAGGGATGAAGTATAAGGTATGCGACTAAGATGCACTATTACCTGTTTGAATTCGTTGCAGGCGTTTTTATACCTTATACTAAATCCCTTTCTTCCTCCCTATCTCAACCCTTCTTTCAGTTGTGTAATTGCCTTTTCCGCATCTCCTTCGTGTTCATTCAGCAGGGTGACGAAGCGGCTGCCGATGATGGCGCCGGAGGAGTTGGCGCAAGCGGCGTCGAAAGTCTGTTTGTTGCTGATGCCGAAGCCGACCATGCGGGGATTGCGCAGATGCATATCTTGTATTTTCTTGAAGTAGGCTTGCTTCTGGGCATCAAAATCCTTTTGGGCACCGGTAGTGGCGGCACTGGATACCATATAGATGAAGCCATCGGTGTGCTCGTCGATTTCGCGGACACGGGTTTCGCTGGTCTCGGGGGTGATGAGCATGATGACGCGGATGTCGTAGCGGTCGGCGATGGGTTTATAAGTTTCTTCGTAATCCTTGAAAGGGAGATCGGGGATGATGACACCATCGATGCCGCATTCCACGCATTTCCGGCAGAAGGATTCGAAGCCGAACTGCATGATGGGGTTAAGATAGCCCATGAAGACAAGGGGGATGTGTACGTCATTGCGGATATCGCGCAGCTGCTCGAAAAGCAGGCGCAAGGACATACCGTTGCGGAGAGCCTGGGTAGCGGCATTTTGAATGACAATGCCGTCAGCCATCGGGTCGCTGAAGGGAATGCCGATTTCAATCATGTGGACGTCGTTGCGTTCGAGGGTACGGATGACGTTAGCGGTGCCTTCCAAAGTGGGACAACCGGCACAGAAGTAGATGGACAGCAGGTTCTTGGGACTGTCCTGGAAAAGCTTATTTATACGATTCATGTTGACGATTTATGATTTATAATTTATAATTTGTTGCAGGGGCTTTGCCCAGCTCTTTCAGAAAACGTTCTATCCGTTCCACATCCTTGATGCCCGGGGAGGTCTCGAAACGGCTGTTGATGTCGATGCCGGCGAGGCGGGGGTGGTGAAACTCTTTCAGCGCCTTGACGCTGTAAGGGTTGATGCCACCGCTGAGCAGGAAAGGGGTGGAGCCGGTGTAGCGTTGCAGAATGTTCCAGTCGAACTGCTGTCCGGAACCACCATAACGGGCGGTGCGGGTATCGAACAGGTAATAGTCGCAAAAGCCTTCGTAGTCGGAAACGGCGAGAAGGTCTTTGGGAAGGGCTATCGAGAACGCCTTGATAATCCGGAAACCGTTGGAGTGGAGGGTACGGCAGTATTCGGGCGATTCGTCACCGTGCAACTGGATGTAGTCCAGGCCGAAACGGTCGGCATACATCAGGATATTCTCTTTGGTCTCGTTGACGAATACGCCGACACGCTTGGCAAGGGTAGGCAGATATCTGGGAATCTGGTACAGATATCTGGGAGACTTGGGGTAGAAGATGAAACCAATCATGTCTACGCCTAATACATCTACATTGCGGATATTGTCAGCTTCGGTCATTCCGCATACTTTGATAATTGTATTCATGGGGCTGTGTACACTTAGAATTCACGAATATATGAAATTATGTGTAAATTTCCAAACTTATATTTCGCGAATGAGTTCTTTTAAGGTATTTCCGGGGTTTTCGGTACGCATGAAAGTTTCTCCCATAAGGAAACCTCGGAAGCCGGCAGAACGCAATTTCCGGATGGTTTCGGGACTGGAAATTCCACTTTCGGAAACGAGTAGCGGAGGTGTCTCGAAATCAATTTCCGCAATGGTCTGCTTCAGCTCTTCTGCAATGCGGAAGGAATTCTCTACGTCGGTGACGAAGCTGCCGAGGTGCCGGTTGTTGACACCGACCATATCCGTCTCCTTATATATATAGGAGAGTTCGGAAGGAGCGTGTACTTCGAGTAGGACTTCAAGGCCCAATTCGTGTGCCTGGAAGGTTAGCGCACGACATTCGTCGGGTGTGAGGCAGGCAGCGATGAGGAGCACTGCGTCGGCACCTACGATGCGGGCTTGCAGAAGCTGGTACTCGTCGATGATGAAGTCCTTGCGCAGGATGGGGATGTTGACGAGGGGGCGCACGGTGCGGATGTCACGTAGAGTACCGCCAAAGAATTTCTCGTCCGTTAGGATGGAAAGGGCGGAGGCACCGGCGGTTTCGTAAGCCGGAGGAATGAGGCCGGCCTGCGCGGTTTCTTTAATCCAGCCTTTGGAAGGAGAACGGCGTTTGAACTCGGCGATGATGCCGGAGGCGGAGGAGGCAAGGGATTGCTTCATACTGCGGTGCCGGAGGGTGCCTCCGATTAGGGCGGCGGCATCTTCTTGAAGTACAGCGGCAGCCTGCTCCTGCAATTGGCTGAGGGAGACGGCCTGTTTCTGCCGTGCTATTTCAATTCGCTTGTGGGCGATGATTTCGGATAAAATATCTTTCATAAATTGGAATTTATGGGTTCTTACTGATTGATTTCTATAAACTTCTTCAACGTCTTCAGCGCCCGTCCACTCTCCAGCGATTGGCGAGCGATAGCAATGCACTCTTCGATTTCCTTTTCTGGTTCCATTACCTGGATGGCGAAGGCAGCGTTGACAATGACACATTGCGTTTGGGCACGTGTGGCACGGTTGTTAAGGATATTATCAAAGATGCGGGCAGCGTCTTCCTTACACGCCCCACCGAAAAGTTCTTCGGGCTGTGCGGCATTGAAACCGAGAGCTTGCGGACGGTAGATGCGCTCGTAATTGCGTGTCATAACCTTGAATTCATCCGTGAGGGAGATTTCATCGTAACTGTCGAGGCTGTTGACTACCGCAAAGTCGATGCCGAGTTTGTAGAAGACGTTGGTGTAAAGACGCATCTGGGCGAGGTCGGCAACCCCCAACAGCTGATAGGCGGGTTTACAGGGATTAACGAGCGGACCGAGAAGATTGAACAGGGTGCGTACTCCCAGAGCCTTGCGTACAGGGCCGACAAACTTCATTGCCGGGTTGAAAAGTTGGGCATGAAGGTAGGCGATGTTGCACTCGTCCATGCTGCGTTTCAGTTTGTCGGGGTCGTTGGTGAAACGGACGCCGTGTTGCTCGATGACGTTGCTCGCCCCACTGACGGAGGTGGCGCCGTAGTTGCCATGTTTGGCAACTTTGTAACCGGCTCCGGCTACGACAAAACAGGCGCAGGTGGAGATATTGAAAGTATTTTTCCCATCGCCGCCTGTACCAACGATGTCAATGGGACGGTAAGGCGCGAAGTCGATGGGGACGCGAGTCTCCATAAGGGCTTCGCGGAAGCCGGTTAGCTCATCTACGGTGATGCTACGCATTTGAAACACAGTTAGTAATGCTGCTATCTGAGCCTCGGAATACTTCTCCCGGGTAATATTGAGGAGGATTTGCTTGGTTTCCTCTGAAGTGAGCTCTTCGTGATTGAAGAGCCGGGTTAATATATCTTTCATAACTTCAATTTTTATTATTTGGAAATCCAGTTTTTCAAGATCGTTTTTCCGTCGGGAGTCAGTACCGATTCCGGATGGAACTGGATGCCGTGAATATCGAACGTCCGGTGTTTCAGTGCCATGATCTGGCCTTCCGGACTGATGGCGGTGATGGCAAGTTCTTCGGGAAAGTTTTCAGTATCGACTACCCAGGAGTGGTAACGGCCGACAGGAATTTCAGCGGGAAGGCCGGAAAAAAGGTAATCGGGCTCTATAGGTATTGCTGGCGCTGTGGGAGCGGGCGAATGATTATTAACCCCTGCGGGAGACACATATACCTTTGTTTGTACGCCGTGGAATACTTCACTCAGGTTGGTCAGCTTGCCGCCGAAAACCTGGCCGATGGCTTGTTCGCCGAGGCAGACACCGAGTATGGGCTTGCGTCCGGCATAGGTGCGGATGACATCGAGAAGCAATCCTGCCTCTTCGGGAATACCCGGACCGGGGGAAAGGATGATTTTATCGTATGCTTCAAGGTCTTCGAGGGCGAAGCAATCGTTGCGCAGAACATCTACTTCTGCACCGAGTTCTTTCACCAGATGGGCAAGGTTGTAGGTGAAAGAGTCGTAGTTATCTATGATTACGATCATGGGATTTATGATTTATAATTTATGGTTCTCACATTTTCTCTGCCATTACAATCGCCTTTTTCAGCGCTCCCAGTTTATTGTTGACTTCCTGCAGCTCGTATTCTTCGTTGCTCTTGGCTACGATGCCGCCGCCTGCCTGGAACCAAAGCACTCCGTTGCGGCTGACGAAAGTACGGATGGTGATGGCTTGATTCAGAGAACCGTTCAGACCGATGAAGCCGATGCAACCGCCGTAGGCGCCACGGTTGTGTGGTTCCAGTTCGCTGATGAGCTGCATGGCACGAACTTTTGGGGCGCCGCTCAGAGTGCCGGCGGGGAAGGTGTCGATAAAAGCTTTGATGGGTTTGGCATCATCGTTCAGTGTGCCGCTGACACGGCTGACGAGGTGGATAACGTGGCTGTAATACTGCATCTCCTTGTAGAAATCTACTTTTACATCGTGGCAGTTGCGCGAAAGGTCGTTGCGGGCGAGGTCGACGAGCATGACGTGTTCAGCGTTTTCTTTGGGATCATCGTGCAGATATTGGGCATTCCTGGCATCCTGCTCTGGGTCTCCGGTACGCTTGGTGGTGCCGGCAATGGGGTCGATGTAGGCATGACGGCCTTCGATGCGGCAGTGGGTTTCAGGAGACGAACCGAAGATGCGGAAACCGCCGAAGTCGAAGTAAAACAGGTAAGGCGATGGGTTGATGCTGCGCAGGGCGCGATAGAGTTTGAAGTCGTCGCCTACGAAGCGTTGTTCGAAGCGGCGGGAGAGGACAATCTGGAAAACGTCTCCACGCAGACAGTGGGAAATACCCTGACGGATATTTGCCTTGTGCTGTTCGTCGGTCAGCGAGGAGGTGGTTTCGCCGACGGCACGGAAGTCGTAGGCGGTATAGTTGCGGTTGTGGATGGCTTTTTGTACGGTGTCCAGTTCGCTCTCTTCACCGGGGGCAAGCATTTCGAGAAGCACCATTTCGTTTTTGAAATCGTTGAAGACGATAAGGTACTGATAGAGAATGTAGAGCATATCCGGTGCATCATTGGTGGTTTCGCGGCTGTCCTTCACAGGGATGGCTTCGAAATAGCGCACGGCATTGAAAGAGGTGTAGCCATAAAGACCGCAATAGTTGGCGTATTCACCTTCGACGTGGAAGCGGCTGAGGAAATCTTCCAAAGCATTCTCTACGCGGTATTCGTGTGTGACGGGATGTTCTTCGCGAGTGCCGTCGGGCAGACGGAAGATGGCCGTTCCGTGGTCGATGCTGACGCTTGCCAGCGGACAAAGGCCGATGAAGGAACGGTTGTTTTCACTGCCGTGATAGTCCGAACTCTCCATGAGGGCGCTTTGAGGGAACACGTCACGGACTTTAAGATAGGTACTTACGGGAGTGTGAAGATCCCCGAGAATGGTACGGCTGTGGGTTTGGTAGTTGTATGTATTCATAACGCTTTAATTATTAATTAATTCCAGATACGTCTCTATGTCCTTGTCTCCGCGTCCGGAAACAGTCAGGACAACGACGTCTTCGGGCTTGAAGGTTAGTTTTTCGAGGGCACCGAGGGCATGGGCACTTTCCAGGGCGGGAATGATACCTTCCAGTTTCGTGAGCTCATAGGCTGCACGGATAGCTTCATCGTCATTCACGGCAAGCACGATGGCACGTTTTTGTGCGGCGAGGTTGGCGTGCATGGGACCGATGCCTGGATAGTCCAGTCCGGCGGAGATGGAATAAGGTTCTTCAATCTGGCCGTCTTCGTTCTGGATGACGTAGGTGCGGGCGCCGTGGATGATACCCATTTTGCCGAGGGCGATGGTGGCTGCGGTCATTCCGGTGTCTATTCCTTTTCCTCCGGCTTCGGCAAGGACGATTTGTACGCGGGAGTCGTCGATGTA
>OGJY01000627.1_pt1 | contig 48723 bp, 41 predicted proteins | sample 1572231 | NCBI WGS metagenome assembly OGJY01 (sample SAMEA2582121, study PRJEB24529) | metagenome | biome: Human gut stool | place: China | collected 2011
TGTAAAGATAATATCCCAACCGGGGGAAGGCACGGAAGTTACAGCCAGGTTTCATACGTCTCATATAGATTGTCCGCCGTGGGGAGACCTGGCGGGAACGGTCGCGATGCTGATAAGCGGTAATCCGGCTGTCAACGTTTGTTTTACCTATAGAAAAGGGGAACATACCTTTGAACTGAGTACAAAAGAACTTCAAAGTATTTTTGAGGATATACCGCTAAACCATCCGAAAGTGATACTCGTGATCAAAGAAATGCTGGCTGAAAATCTGAAATGATCAGTGGTGCCCGGTCTTTGATTTGTAGTAGTCAAACCGTTCCAACACTTCGCGCACATAATTGAATGTTTCCGAACCACGCAGGTAACCGTGCTTGCAGACCGGGTCGTTATAGTATTCCGGATCGCTTTTCAGGCGGACATATTCGGCTACATTGTTGTCCCAGACTTTCGGGTCTTTGCCGTACTTCTCGGCCAGACGTTGTGCGTCGTAGATATGTCCGATTCCTGCATTATAAGACGCTAATGTAAACTTTACCTTCTCCTGCGGATCGGTTATTTCGGAAAAGCCCTGGCGGAACTTGCGCAGGCAGTCCACCCCGGTGCGGATACCGACATCAGGATCTTTCAGTTCGTGGGGAGTGACACCGAGTGCCCGGGCTGTATTCGGCATAATGCCCATCAGACCTTCGGCTCCGGCCCATGAAACGACCGACGGGTTAAAATGTGATTCCTGATAAGAGATGGAAGCAAGCAACTGCCAGTCCCATCCGATATTTTTGGAGTGCTTCCTGAACAGATCGTCGTAAGGGGAGATATGCCCGTTTTTAACAGGGGGTAAGTCTACGGTAAGCGGTTGTTTACCTAATTCAAAGTACCGCTTCATCGCTGCCTTGTAGACATGGGTTCCGGATTTGTCCGACGCCCAGGCGTTGATTGCTTCTGCCAGTTTCGGACTGGTTTTACGTACAAGCCAGGAAGAGCGCTGCATAAAGCTGACCTTCAACGAGACGTTGATATTCCAGAAATAGGTCTTGTTCAGGCGGGCCATGTTATCATCACTGATCGTATAGGGTATCTCTCCCTGCGAAACCATCGAGATCAGGTCTTCGGTTGTGATCGTATCTTTTTCTATATCTTTTATGTGGATACCACCGCCTAGTTCTTCATTGAGATTCTTCAAACGTTGGTAGTACTTCGTTGCGGGCTTTACGTAAACGTCTTTACCGATCAGTTGTGTTACGTCTTTGAGGATCGTGTCGCCTTTGTTGGCACGCTGAACGAGCACCTGGCTGGTCTGCGATTCACGTCCGCAATAGAGATAATCTTCCTTTAGCTTATTGTTTACCAGGATAGGATAGGCAACGACATCGGCTTCGCCGGCTTCAAGCATTTCAATCAGGCGGGTAGCGTTTTCGGCTACTTTGATATTCAGCTTCAGTCCTTCAGAACGGGCAAAGTCTTTGATCAGGTCGTACTCGTATCCCATCGGTTCCATCTTATATTGGAAATAGGACGTGGAGCTGTAGAGCGTAACGGCAGTGATCTCACCCGCTGCCTTCAACTGGGGAAGGTCTGTATAAACAAAATCGTCTTCCTTTTGCTCTTGTTGCTTAGTGCCGGAACAGCTATTCAAAAGCAAAGCGATACACAAAAGGGAGACGATTTTCCTATACATTATTATATATGTTACTTTTTCTTTTCCAGTAAAACGACATTCTCCACATGATGTGTATGTGGAAACATATCTACGGGCTGTACCTTCTTCACGGAATATTTCACGTCGAGCAGACTCAGGTCGCGTGCCTGTGTGGCCGGGTTACAGCTGACATAGACGATACGTTCCGGTTCGGCAAGAAGGATGGTGTTGATTACATCGTCATGCATGCCGGCACGTGGCGGATCAGTAATAATAACATCCGGACGACCGTGTTGGTTTATGAAATCGGTAGTAAGAATATCTTTCATATCGCCTGCGTAGAACAAGGTATTTTCAATCTTGTTCAGGGCGGAATTGACTTTTGCATCTTCAATAGCTTCCGGAACGTATTCTATTCCGATTACTTTCTTTGCCTGCCGTGATACGAAGTTGGCAATCGTACCGGTTCCTGTGTAAAGGTCGTAAACCATTTCGTTTCCGGTCAGTCCGGCAAATTCGCGGGCTATCTTATATAGGTTGTAAGCCTGTTCGCTGTTCGTCTGGTAGAATGATTTAGCGCCGACTTTAAACTGAAGACCTTCCATCTCTTCGATCATATGATCTTTTCCACGGAATACCAAGATTTCCTGGTCGGTAATCGTGTCGTTGCACTTCTCGTTGATTACATATAATAAGGAAGTGATTTCCGGGAATTGTTCTGCTACGTGCGACAGCAAGGCTTCGCGACGTTCTACGTCTTCGTGATAGAAAACAACGACAACCATCAACTCACCGGTTGAAGCCGTACGGATCATCAATGTACGCAGAAAACCTTCCTGATTTCTCAGGTCGTAGAAAGGATACCCTTCGTGTGTCAGGCAATAGTCCTTGATACAAAGGCGGATGCGGTTTGAAATATCATCCTGCAACCAGCATTTGTTGATGTCGAGCACCTTGTCGAACATTCCGGGAATATGGAAACCGACACCATTCATACAATCGAATGTAGCTCCGGACTTTACTTCTTCTTCCGTCAGCCACTTCTTGTTAGAGAAAGTATATTCAAGCTTGTTCCGGTAGAAAGTGGTATGTTCAGATCCCAGAATAGGGAAAATCTCTTCCATTTCGATCTTTCCGATGCGGGTAAGATTGTCGATAACCTGCTTGTGTTTATACTTTAACTGTTCCTTGTAGGGGAGATGTTGCCATTTGCAACCGCCGCAAACACCGAAATGTTCGCAAAAAGGAGTGGCACGTTCCGCTGAGTACTCGTGGAACCGTACAGCCCGACCTTCTGCAAAACTACTTTTTTTACGGGTAATCTGGATATCTACAATGTCGCCGGGAGCAACAAAAGGGACAAATATTACTTTGTCATTCACTCGTGCAATCGCTTTACCTTCAGCGGCTACGTCTGTAATTGTTACCTTTTCCAACAAGGGTAACTGCTTCTTATTTCTTGCCAATTTTATCTGTGTTTAAAATTTTCGCCACGCAAATGTACATATTTAGCCGATACGAATGGTATGGAATGGTTATAAAACATATAAAATTATTTAACTTACCGTATCCTGCATACCCCTAAATAGCATATATTTGCACCATTGCAATGTAGAGATAGCAAAACTGAAATCTAATAAATAAAAACTGTCTGACACATGGAAAAGAAAAGAGTCTACACATTCGGAAATGGAAAAGCCGAAGGTAAAGCGGATATGAAAAATCTGCTGGGTGGTAAAGGTGCAAACCTTGCCGAAATGAATTTAATTGGTGTCCCGGTTCCTCCGGGATTCACAATCACTACAGATGTCTGCTCGGAATATTATGAACTGGGCCAGGAGAAAGTAGTAGAGTTACTGAAGTCGGACGTTGAAAAGGCTATCGCTAATGTAGAAACGTTGATGAACTCCAAATTCGGAGATATAGAAAACCCGTTGTTGGTTTCTGTCCGTTCCGGAGCACGCGCTTCTATGCCGGGTATGATGGATACGATCCTTAATCTGGGTTTGAACGACGAAGTAGTAGAAGGGTTGACACGCAAAACCGGTAATGCTCGTTTTGCTTGGGACTCTTATCGCCGCTTTGTACAGATGTACGGTGATGTTGTTTTGGGTATGAAACCTACCAGCAAGGAGGATATCGACCCGTTTGAAGCTATCATCGAAGAAGTAAAAGAGGCCAAAGGCGTAAAGCTGGATAACGAGTTGACCGTAGATGACCTGAAAGAATTGGTTGCTAAATTCAAAGCAGCCGTTAAGAAACAAACCGGAAACGACTTCCCGACTTGTGCTTACGAGCAATTGTGGGGGGCTGTTTGCGCCGTATTCAATTCATGGATGAACGAACGTGCTATCCTGTATCGTCAGATGGAAGGTATTCCGGCTGAATGGGGAACAGCTGTAACGGTTCAGGCTATGGTGTTTGGTAATATGGGCGAAACGTCAGCAACGGGTGTATGTTTCTCTCGTGATGCCGGTAACGGTGAAGATTTATTCAATGGTGAATATCTGATCAATGCACAGGGCGAAGACGTTGTAGCCGGTATCCGTACTCCGCAACAGATCACAAAGATTGGTTCACAGCGTTGGGCCGAACGTGCCGGTATCCCTGAAGAAGAAAGAGCTGCCAAGTATCCTTCTATGGAGGAAGCAATGCCGGAAATTTATAAAGAACTGGATGCATTGCAGACTAAACTGGAAAATCACTACCGTGATATGCAGGATATGGAATTTACAGTACAGGAAGGTAAACTGTGGTTCCTTCAGACCCGTAACGGTAAACGTACTGGTTCTGCTATGGTAAAGATCGCTATGGATCTGCTTCACCAGGGAATGATTGACGAAAAAACAGCATTAGCACGTATCGAACCGAACAAACTGGATGAATTACTTCACCCGGTATTCAATAAGGCTGCGTTGAAGAAAGCAAAAGTATTGGTAAAAGGTCTGCCTGCATCTCCGGGTGCTGCTACCGGTCAGATCGTATTCTTTGCTGATGATGCCGCTGAATGGCATGCTGCCGGAAAACGAGTAGTTCTGGTTCGTATTGAAACATCTCCTGAAGACTTGGCAGGTATGGCTGTTGCCGAAGGTATTTTGACTGCCCGAGGCGGTATGACTTCACATGCTGCTGTTGTTGCCCGTGGTATGGGTAAATGTTGCGTATCGGGAGCCGGTGGTTTGAATATCGATTACAAAAAGAAAACGATCGAAGTTGGCGGCATTACACTGAAAGAAGGTGACTTCCTGTCTATCAATGGCTCTACCGGGGAAATCTTTGAAGGACAAATCGAAACACAGGCCGCTGAGTTGTCTGATGATTTCGCAGAATTAATGAAGTTGGCTGACAAATATACCAGACTGCAGGTTCGTACCAATGCGGATACTCCTCATGATGCGGAAATTGCCCGTGCATTCGGTGCAAGCGGTATTGGTTTGTGTCGTACGGAACATATGTTCTTTGAAGGCGAAAAGATCAAAGCCATGCGTGAAATGATCCTGGCAGAAGATGCGGAAGGACGTAAGAATGCATTGAAAAAGATTTTGCCTTATCAGCAGGCTGACTTCAAGGGTATCTTCAAGGCTATGCATGATCTGCCTGTTACTGTTCGTCTGCTCGATCCTCCTTTGCACGAGTTCGTTCCTCATGATCTGAAAGGACAGGAAGAAATGGCTGCTGCTATGGGTGTTTCTGTAAAGACTATCCAGCAGCGTGTGGAATCGCTTTGCGAACATAACCCGATGTTGGGTCACCGTGGTTGCCGTTTAGGTAATACATATCCTGAAATCACAGAAATGCAGACACGTGCCATTTTAGGTGCGGCATTGGAATTGAAAAAGGAAGGTATTGTAGCCAAACCGGAAATTATGGTTCCGCTGACAGGTATCTTATATGAATTCAAAGAACAGGAAAAAGTAATCCGTGATGCTGCAGAAAAGTTGTTTGCAGAAGTGGGAGACCGTATCGACTTTAAAGTAGGTACCATGATCGAAATACCACGTGCCGCTTTAACAGCCGACCGTATCGCTTCTTCTGCCGAATTCTTCTCATTCGGAACAAACGACTTGACTCAGATGACATTCGGTTATTCACGCGACGATATCGCTTCTTTCTTGCCAATCTATCTGGAAAAGAAGATCCTGAAGGTAGACCCGTTCCAGGTATTAGACCAGAATGGTGTAGGTCAGTTGGTAAGAATGGCTACAGAAAAGGGCCGTGCTATCCGTCCGGATTTGAAATGTGGTATTTGTGGTGAACATGGTGGTGAACCTTCTTCTGTTAAATTCTGCCATAGAGTTGGTTTGAATTATGTTTCCTGCTCACCTTTCCGCGTACCTATTGCACGTATCGCGGCGGCACAGGCAGCAATAGAAGATTAAGTATTACACAAATAAAAAAGTAATAATTCTATACATTAAGAAGGGTATTCCATTTGGATATCCTTCTTAATTCGTTTTAAAATATATAGTATTCTTGGATATTTATTTCGTTATCTTCAAATTATAATTACTTTTGTATTAAACATTTTATATTTATTTATTAATATAGTAAAGTTTATGGCACGTAAAGTAAATTATTCAAAGAAGATCGAGAAAATTAAAGCTCAGTTGGATGAGTTGTCTGCTGAAATTGAGAATGGCTCTAAGAAGGAAGAAGAAGTGGTAGAACAGAAAGTAAAAATATCTGATATCGACTTCGAAGGTGAAGAGTTGGCTTCACTAATGAAAATTCAGTCTCGCTTAACACGCGCAATTAAAGCAAAAATAAACGGATAAACAAAACCTGGGTTTTTATATTATCGGGAAGGGTATTCTATTTCAGAATATCCTTCTTTTTTTGTATTAATTAGTTTTATATCCAATACCGGCTTGAACCAAAACAGCTTTAAAAATGTATTATGTAGACAAATAATTAAAAACGGTTGGTTATGGAAACTAAATTACTCAAAACAACGCAAGTGGTAGCATTCATCTGCACAATTATTCTCTTTTCAGGGTGTACGAAAAATATAATAACACTTGATATCGGAGACGAAAACAAACCCACGGGAGGAAATAATCCGGATGGTACGAGCCTGATCACCTTTAATGCTTCTGTCGAAGATCGTAATTTACTTACACGGGCTATGTCTCCAATGAATCAGGGAATAAAAAGTGCGTTATATGCTTTTGATCCTTCTACTCAAAATGGCATTAAATCCACACCTTCAGCGCAAGGATTGTACATAACATCTTCTCCCGGCGTATTAACCGGTGTGAATGGATATAAAATGTATCTGGAAAATGGTATTTTTGATTTCTATGCGGTGTCTGATAATTTCTCTACTATTCCTCCAAAATTCTCTGCGGGAAAATCCGAACCATTATTTAATGGAATAGATTATTTATGGTGGCATAGCCCTAACCTGGACGTAGCAAGTTCACAGGTCAATATTCCGGTCGTTTATCTGCATGCGGCAACCCAGGTTGTCATTGAAATAACGGAAGGAGACAGTATACGGTTGAATAAACTGGTTTCAGCCATGATCACTCCCCCCGAATCAGGAGCTAGCATGGAGCTGGCAACCGGAGTCATACCTCCGGCTACGAAATTAGATGTTCCCGATAAAATGGGGATAAATGGTACTCTCGCCCAATACATTATGCTTCCACTGAAAATATCTACCCCGATGTCTTTAACACTTGAAGTGATGGTCAACGGAGAAAATACTTCACGAACTTATACTGTCGACGTGCCTGTTCCGGATGGGGAACTAAAGGCAGGCAATTCTTATTTATTTAATGCTATAATAGATGGTAATACAGTTACATTTTCAAGCGTAAATGTGAAAAACTGGACAGAAGTGGATGAAACAGGAAATCCTCTTTACCCGACTTTGAAGTAATTACATGCCCTAAATTATCACTGTTTGATAGAGCTATTGAATTTTAACCGATGGTCTATTTTTGTCAAATAGCTTAAAAATCAGGTATAAAAGAGGAATGTTCACAGAGAATCTTCCTCTTTTCATTTATATTTCTTTATAAATTGTTGCCGGATTAAAGATAAAATACCGTATATTTGTTACTTGATGAAATAAAAAAAATAATATCAACGTATGGAGCGGTATTTAATAATTAAGACGAGGGATGAGTTGTTACGAATAAAGATAGGGCAGATACTCTACTTTGAAGCTGACAGAAATTATACTAAATTACTATTATCCAACGGGATCCAGTTTACGTTTGCGATAAATATCGGTAAAATAGAAGAGATACTTGAAAAGCAGGTAGCCGGTTGTAATAAGATATTAATGCGAGTTGGAAAAAGTCATATCATCAATAAGAATCATATTTTGCAGATCAATTTACCCAAGCAAAAACTGTTATTGTTGACAGAAGAGGGTAAACCCCGTGAACTTATAATATCCAAAGATCCTTTAAAAGTGCTAAAAGAATCACTGGAAAAGGAAATGGGAAAACCGGAAGAACCAAAAGAAATGAATGATGAAAATTAAAATTGGTAAAGCTGAAGATAATGATTTTATAGTTAATGATCCTCATGTAAGCAGACATCATGCTTGTCTGATTCGTGAGGATCACGGCTGTTGGTTATTGGAAGATCTCGGCTCTACTAACGGTACTTTCGTTAATGATTCACAGATCGTCAAGAAGCGTGTGACACCAACAGATAAGATTGTACTTGGAACTGGGTATGTATTGAATCTATCGGAAGTCTCCAAATACAATAATGATTACAGTGAAGAGTTTGCGGCCTTGAAGGATATATATAACAATTATGTTCAAGCAAAGGTTAAGATACAATCTGCTAATCAATTCAAAACAAGACTGTTCCAGTCATTGCCTTTTGCTTTACCTGGTATAATAGGCGTCGTGATCGGTTTCTTAGGCAAAGGAAGTCCGGAGCTATTCGGATTAAGTTTATTCATAACTATTTGTGCTCCTACAGTCGGTATTTTTCTGGGAGCAAAACAGGCATCCAAGACTCCCCAGCAGTTGCAAGATATTGCAAATCAGTTCAAAATAGATTATGTGTGTCCCAAATGCGGTACTTTTCTGGGTGAAATACCCTGGGAATCGCTTAGAAACAGAAAGCAATGTCCCGTTTCTTCCTGTAAAGCCAAGTGGGTGAACGAATAAGTTTCGTATCTCAAAAGCACTTGGTTTGTACAGAAAACCCAACCATTTGATTATAAGAGAGAATTAACCATTTATTAATCCATTACTTTTCCTACTTTTGTTTCCAGAAAGATTATTTAAATCAAACCAGTATGCAAGAGGAGGAATACACATTCGTTACACTAGACGGTGACGACTCCGTATTTAGTGATGCGGTAGTTGTAGATGTGGATGGGGAAAATGATTTATCTGATGTCGTGGTTATCGACAATGATAGTATGGATGTTTCAGATTTTATTACATTATCTGATGATACTATAATGTTGTCTGACGCAGATATGCATGATACATTCTCAACTGATATCGACGAAGCTGATTTATCATTTATGCTATGATCTCAATCAGATGTCCACATTGTCACGTAGGATTAAAGGTAGACGAGGGGAAATTACCCCTCGATCTTACCTCCTTCAAATGCCCGAAGTGTAAGCAACCGATTCCTGTCTCTTTGCTTCAACTGGGAAACAACGGGTTGGATTCCGATCAGGATACCATTCTGGTCAATCCGGTATTGAACAGTACCGGACAGCTTACAGTAGTCAGTGATTCAGCCACTCCCGAACAGATTTTCCCCCTTTATGAAGGTATTGCAGTCATTGGCCGTAAATCGAATGCTTCGAGTGCAACAATAGGAATTGTAACGGCCGACAAATCAATGAGCCGCGAACATATACGAATAGAAGTTAAAAAAGATCCGAAAGGAGGCTATAAACATTATCTTTCTGACAATAATAGTAAAAACCATACGTTATATAATAGCAATTACCTGGAGAATGGAGAAGTAGTAGTGCTAAAAAACAATGACGAGATCATTATCGGCCATACTGTTCTTCGCTTTAATGAATAAAATCTGTTCGTGCTATGAATATAACGATTGGTAAGCCTTGGGCCGTCTGTGAAAAAGGCGGCAGACAAAACAACGAGGATTCTATCTATCCGTTACCAGAAATGGTAAATTCCAATCAAAAACTATTTCTGGTCTGCGATGGTGTAGGCGGATCGGAAAAAGGAGAGATTGCCAGCTCTTTAGCCTGTGAATCTTTTCAAAGTTTTTTCTCTACTTTTCTGGAGGAAGAACCTTCCGGAGAGTTTATTAATAAAGCTGTAAGGTACACGGAAGCACGTTTCGACGATTATGTAAATTCACATCCGGAAGCCAAGGGAATGGCAACTACACTGACAATGGTTTCTGTCGGAGTTTCAGGGATAACACTTGCCCATATAGGAGATAGCCGGATCTATCAGTTCCGCCGCGGAGAGATCATCTACCAGACCGAAGACCATTCATTAGTGAACTCACTTGTCAAGTTAGGAAAAATTAGTAAAGAAGAAGCCCTTACTCATCCACAGAGAAATGTTATTATTCGCGCCATACAAGGCACGGAACATCCTACGGAAGCTGATGTCACTTTGCTAAATGATATACAAGCAGGCGATTTCTTCTTTATGTGCACTGACGGTGTATTGGAACGGCTTAAGAATGAGGATCTAGCACATATCTTTTCTTCTCATAGCAATCCGGAAGACATTAAAGATACTATCATGGCATCTTGTTGCGGAAAGACCAGAGACAATTTCTCTTTTTATATTTTGCCGGTTCAAAATGTTGGTGAATCAATCGGAATAAAACAAAATATTCTCTCTTTCCTTTATTCTTTTATATAAATAACGTAATTTTGGCAGATTAAAAAGAGAATTGCACGCGAAGTTATGAATTTGCCAAACGGACATCTTCTTCAAAACGGAAAATATCGACTTACCCATATAGTTGGTCAGGGCGGCTTTGGTATAACTTACAAAGGCGTTTGGTTTACCGAGGTTAAAGGACCGCTGGGGACTATTAAAACTGAGGTTCCTATATGCGTAAAAGAATATTTTTTTAAAGATTACTGTTACAGAGATCCTGAGTCTTATGCTGTCAGGGTTCATTCTGAAACGGGGAGAGTTCTTTTTGACAAGTTTAAAGAAAAGCTGATCAAAGAGGCCAAAATATTATCGGAAGTTCATCATCCCCATATTGTCAATGTATTGGAAGTATTCGAGGAAAACGATACTGCCTATATTGCGATGGAGTACATTTCGGGAAACAGTCTTAAATATATGATGGATAAGGAAGGAGTTTTGCCTGAAGCGAAAGTCCTGAGATATGTTCATCAAATAGGAGAGGCACTCCAGTTTGTCCATGAGAAAAATATTCTTCACCTGGATATCAAGCCCAGTAATATATTGATCGATCAGAATGGGAAAGCACGACTGATCGATTTCGGTGTGAGCAAGCGGTATGATATCGAACAGCAGGAAACCAGTACCACGATGCTGACCTTATCGAAAGGTTTTGCATCCATCGAACAATATGATAATGAAGGTACCCAAAGTTTCTCACCCTGTCCGGATGTTTATTCGTTGGGGGCAACTATGTATAATCTGTTGACTGGAAAAATACCTACAGAATCTATTCTGCGGGCAACGCGTCCGTTGCCATCCCCCCGGGAACTGAATCCGGCTATTTCTGCAAAAACAGAGGCTGCGATTATCAAAGCAATGCAGATTATTCCGGCAGATCGTTTTCAGTCGGTATCGGAAATGCTTGCTGAATTGGATTTTCCGCAGGTCGAAGAAGAGGTAGTAAAAAATAATATATCATCTCCCGAGTATTTCGAAGAAGATGAAACAACAATCTTATTTACTACTCGCCTGCCTCAGTCGAAGGGAGCTGAAGATGATGAAACGGTATTAAACAACGTTGATTTACCTCCGGTACCTAAAAAGAAAAAAAGAAAAGTAACGTTAATATCTTTACTTATTATTATATTTGCAAGTATCGGTTCGGCAGTGGCACTTTTGGTGCAGCGATATAAAACGGCTCCTCCGGTAGCAGAAGTAATAAATACAGCTTCGGGAGGAAATACAGAGCCTGTACAGGATCCGGTTATGCCAGCTATTATCGAAGAAAGTGATACGGCGGAAGTGGCAGAAGAAAAAATAAAAACTGAGAATGAAAATGAAGGTAAAACAAATAAAGACCAAGAGGATACATCAACTAAACCGGATGTTAAACCTGAAACTGTTCAGCAACAGCCTGCATCAGTAAAGCAGGAGGTTAAGCCTGTAGTAAAAGATGTGGAACAACCGGTAACGGTAAAGCCAGAGCGTTCAAAGGAAGAAATTAATGCAGAATATTTATCGTTGATCAATTCAGGGAAAGATAAAATGGCTGCAGCTGATTTTTCCGGTGCAAAGGCTGATTTTACCAAAGCTTCAGAGATTAAAATGACAAAAGAGTTATTTGATCTTATTGGAGATTGTAAGCTCAAAGAAAACGAAAATGATCTGGCAGAACGGAAAGCCCAATATGAAGAAAAGATGTCTTTCGGTAAATATATTATCGTACGAAAGAAATCGAACGGAAATTACGGGGCTGTTGATGCAGATGCCATTGAACAGATTCCTTGTAAATACAAGAATGTGGGAAAAGCGGATAATGGACGTGCATTTGAACGTGCTGACGGGTTGTTTGACATATATAATACAGAAGGAGTGTTGATTAATCAAGGTGTACCGTATTATTAAATGTGTTTATGAAAAGACTTTGGATACTTATCTTAATAGTTATTGTGCTTCCAGAATGTTTGTTGGCACAACAACGTACTGAATACAACAGAAAAGGCGATGAAGCAATGAAGCGCCAGGATTATAGTGATGCGAGGATGTGGTACGAAGAAGGGGTTAGCCTTTGCGACTCATATAGTATCGATCAGTTGACAGCTATATGGAAAGCGAATAAAAAAATGCGTGGTTCTATGCGCAGTTTAATGACTAAGTGCTTGAATTGTCTGACTGTTAAAGCTACAGATAACGACTCGACGGCTGTTGCTCAATTAATCATTTACTATAATGAGGGGATAGGGACTCCGATCAGCGAGGAGTTAGCGACTTACTGGCAAGATCGTTTGGAAGAACTTCGTAAACCGGTAGAACCGATAACCTACGTACCCATACAAGAAAGAAAACCGAGAGAACCAATGAAGTTCTTTGTAGGGTATGCTTTCTCTATTGAAGCTCCTTATGGTCTGACGGTAGGAGGTGTAGGCGAACGGTTTGGATGGTATGCCCGCTTCAGGACAAATCTGTCTTTTGATGATTATACGAGTGAGTGCCGGGGAGATCATGAATTGCTTTCTCCACCGGATAATTTTTCCGTAAATTTCACCAATAAGAAGAAGTCTAATAATATAGCAGCTTCAGCCGGGTTAGTTATTAAATGTGCTCCCTGGTTATACACTTCTGTCGGATTAGGATATGGAAAGAGAGAACTTCTATACGAATATATAACTACCGATCATTTCGATTCCAATAATAAAAATATATTCTGGGCTAAAAACACAGACTATTCTTATGAAGGAGTTGTTGCTGATCTGGATTTTATGGTAAAGTTTGGGCCTGTATTTCTTAGTGCAGGTTGTAATACTCTGAATTTTAAATATATTGATCTTAATGCCGGTCTTGGTGTATTCTTTTAATTGATAATCATATGAAACAACTATACTTACTATTATTCACATTGTTTGCAGCCTGTTTATTCGGATGTCTGGAAGAGCCGGATATGGATCCGAGTCTTCAAAATGCTTTTGCTCCGGAATTAGAGAAATTTACAAGAGCTAACGTTGATATCACTGCAACGACGGTCGTTGCAAGAGCTACGGTAAAAAAAGAAAATGGCGATCCGGTAACAGAACGTGGTTTCATCTATTGGCTGAAAAATACGACTAAAGTAGAGACTGTAAATGAGACTAATTTAGAAAATGGAAAAGGTGAATTTAGTAAAAAAATAGAAAAGTTGCAGAACGATACTATTTATTACATCAGTCCGTATGCAAGGAATAAGAAAGGCACAACTTATGGAGATACCTTAGATATAAATACGAAGCCTGGTATTGGTAGTGTCATTACCTCAGAAGTCACAGAAGTCACAGCAACTACTGCTGTAGTGGGAGGTTTAATTAAGGATAAAGGAGAAGGTGAAATCAAAATGATTGGTTTCAATTTATATAAGAACTCCGAGTTGGATTCGATTATCAAGATTGATATGGATGAAATGCCTACAGATTCTACATTTATCCATACATTAACAGAATTGGAACCCGAAACCGATTATGTTATTGAAGCAATTGTAGAAAATAGTTTTGGACAATTCGCTACAGATAAACAACGCTTTAGAACAAAGGACGGACATCCTGTACTTGGCTTTCTATCTGAAATAGAAACTGATTATACGTTTGCAACAGTAAGAGCCAAGTTAGTGAAAAAAGGGGATGGTGAATTAGATTCTATCGGTTTCTGTTGGGGAGAAGAAATATCTCAGGGTTTTTTACCTGATATTACAGAGGATTCAGTTGTAAAATGCACCGTAGATGAAGAAGGAATATTTTTAGCTACGATACCAAACTTAAAAGCAAGGACAAGATATATTGTGCGCGGTTTTGCTGTAAACGCTTTTGGTACTGTTTATACTTCGGACAGTTTAGTTATAGTTGCGAAAAGCAATGTTCCTACTATTTTTATGGATGAAGCATCAAATTATGAAATGATAAATGGGAATGTAACGGTAAGTGGCGTTTTACAGAGTGATGGTAAGGAGCGTGTTTCTCAGATTGTCGTTTATTATTCAACGACTGCTACTCCGGGGCCAGATAAATTTGATGGGAAAATATCCTTAAACAGGGATGAATTGGATGCAAATAATAAATTTAAAGTATCTCTTAATAAGCTGAAAGGAAATAAAACATATTATGTTTGTGCTTATGCTACAAATGAATCCGGTACAGAGTCCAGTAAAATTGTTTCATTTACAACACCGAATATATTATCTTCAAACAATCTAGCCCCGTTTATAGGAGAAGATCGTGCAGGCCGTACCAATTACTCTCTCTTCACATTAGATGATCAGGTTTTTGTTCTTGGAGGAGATGTAGGAAATAGTCGGACAAACGAATTGTATGGCTATAGAGCTAGCAGTAATATGTGGAAACAATTTGAGCCTTATGAAGTGGATGTTATGAATATGGCTGTTTGTACAAATGGTAATATAGCATATGTGTTTGGTGGAAATACGCTTACTCAAAATATAACTAAATGTAATTCATATAAAGATAATGTTTGGACTCCTTTGGCTCCATTAGAAAATGGAAATGTGCGTAATAAAGCGGCTGCTTTCTATTATAATGATTATATTTATTTAGTTGGAGGAAATGTAAATTCAATAGCAACCGATACCATTTGTTCTTATGATGTCAAGAATAATAAATGGGATGATTTCGGTAAATTCATTGAACCACTAAGTGATGGTATTGCGTTGGTTTTCGAAGATAATGTATATATCGGTTTAGGAGAGAAGATTGCCAATCGTGGATTCTGGAAATCAAACGGAAGCGACTTTACTACTTGGGAGCCACTCAAGGAGCTTCCTGGAAAGATGGGCAATGTATCTACAGGAATAATTTATAACAGAAGTATATATGTTATTGACGATTATGGTGTAATCTGGCAATATAGTTTGGATGAAAATGTTTGGTACCAACGTTCCACTTGTCCTGGAAAAAGTAAAAACTTTGAAATATTCATTTTGGATGATACTGTCTATATTTTAGGATTGGATATTTTTGCAAATGAATTTATGACTTACGACCCTACATGGGACAATTAATATGAACAGAACTGACATCCTAAACCAGATACAAAAAAACGTAGAACGTTTGTCGGCTTCCTGTTTGCCGGAGTATAAATATATACCGTTGCATCAGAAGCCGTCACCTTCCGTTCATTCGCTTCGGGAGATCATGCGCCTGTTGCGGAAAGTGATCTTTCCGGGATTCTTCGGTTCCGAGCAGGAGGCACAGGTCGATTCCATACAATATTATACAGGGGTATATCTGGAGCAGATATATGACCTGTTGCAGGAACAGATATACAACGGATTATGCTTTGAAGTAGACCGCTGCTGTGACTCTAAAGACCGTGCTTCAGAAATAGCGATCAGCTTTATCAATCAGATACCTCACATTAAATATCTGCTTTCAACGGACGTTAAAGCAATCCTGGACGGTGACCCTGCCGCTAAAAGCGTCAGTGAAATAATATTTTCTTATCCGGCCGTGCGCGCAATCCTGTATCAGCGGGTAGCTCACGAATTATTGAAACTCGGGGTACCCGTACTGCCACGCATCATTACCGAAATGGCACATTCGGATACAGGGATCGATATTCATCCGGGGGCACAGATCGGCGAGTATTTCAGTATAGACCATGGCACCGGTATCGTGGTCGGCCAGACAGCCATCATCGGAAATCACGTACGCTTATACCAGGGAGTTACGTTGGGAGCAAAGAACTTCACCCTCGATGAAGAAGGACTGCCTATGGATATACCACGGCATCCTATCCTCGAAGATTACGTTACCGTCTATTCCAATGCTTCGATACTCGGACGGATCACAATCGGAGAAGGCTCAGTGATAGGTGGTAACATCTGGTTGACCCATAGCGTACCGCCCAACTCCAAAGTACTTCAGTCGCGAGCCGTTGAAGACAAATAAATCTTTTTCATTTTTTAGCCCGAAACACTACTGTAAATTAAAGAGAAATACGTATGTTTGCGTTACACCCTGACAGGGTCTAATACCTTAAATGCATACGTGATGAGCAAAGTAAAAACGTTAGATGACCTTCGGAAGATGCGCGAATCCTTACGCACCTCCCTCGATTTGCGCGAGAAAAGTAATAACCCCGAACAAATGGTTCAGATCAAGGTCGCAATGGCCACCTGTGGTATAGCGGCAGGGGCTAAAGAAGTGATGAGCTACTTTATTGAAGCTCTCGACCGTGAACGTGTGGATGCACTGGTAACCCAAACCGGCTGCATGGGATATTGCTATGCGGAGCCCACTGTCGAGATTACCGTTCCCGGAAAAGAACCGATCGTATTCGGTAGCGTCAATAAGCCGAAAGTGGATGAGATCATTTCCTGTTATATCAAACAAGGTATTTTGGTGGACGGTATCATCCCCGTCAATTATAACTCGGTCGGCCCCGAATAACAAACCAATCCAAATTCTTACATAATGGTACAATTTAGCAACTATATTCTGGTGTGCGGCGGGACAGGCTGTCGTGCATCACAAAGCGAACTTATACTGGAAAATTTAAAGGAAGCGGTCAAACAAAACGGGTTACAGGAGAGCGTACAAGTGATCCGAACCGGTTGTTTCGGCTTCTGCGAGAAAGGCCCTGTAGTAAAGCTGATTCCGGATAATACATTTTATGTAGAAGTAAAACCGGAAGATGCGGACGATATAGTAAACGAGCATCTGGTAAAAGGACGCAAAGTAGAACGTTTACTCTATGTAAATCCGGAGACGAACGAGCAGATTCTCGACTCCAAGCATATCAACTTTTATAAGAAACAGTTACGCATAGCCTTACGCAACTGCGGTTTCATCAATCCGGAAAACATCGACGAATACATCGCCCGTGACGGTTATATCGCCCTGGGGAAGGCCCTTACGGAAATGACTCCCGATGAAGTGATCAAAGAAATCATGGACAGCGGCCTTCGTGGCAGAGGGGGCGGAGGTTTCCCGACCGGACTCAAATGGCAGATTACCCGTAAGGTACAGGCTCCGCAGAAATATGTAGTCTGTAATGCCGACGAAGGCGACCCCGGTGCATTCATGGATCGTTCTATCCTGGAAGGTGATCCGCATTCTATTGTTGAAGCGATGGCTATCAACGGATACTGTACCGGAGCAAGCAAAGGGCTTGTCTATATCCGTGCCGAATATCCGCTTGCCGTAGAACGATTGAAGATAGCCATCCAGCAGGCCAAGGAATACGGACTTCTGGGTGAAAATATCTTCGGAACGGATTTCTCTTTTGATATTCAGATACGTTACGGAGCCGGAGCTTTCGTCTGCGGGGAAGAAACAGCCCTAATACACAGTATGGAAGGACTTCGCGGGGAAGCAACCGTCAAGCCGCCGTTCCCCAGTGAATGCGGATATAAAGGTTGTCCGACCAACGTGAATAATGTGGAGACCTATGCCAATATCCCCGTTATCCTGTTGAAAGGAGCCAAATGGTTCAGCAGTATAGGTACGGAAAAAAGCAAAGGGACGAAAGTATTTGCCTTGGCCGGAAAGGTCAACAATGTCGGCCTGATAGAAGTTCCGATGGGAACAACCCTTCGTGAAGTTATATTCGGTATCGGCGGAGGTATAAAAGATGGAAAGAAATTCAAAGCCGTACAGACCGGAGGGCCTTCGGGAGGCTGTCTGACGGAGAAACATCTCGACCTGCCTATCGACTACGATAACCTGATAGCAGCTGGTTCGATGATGGGATCGGGGGGTATGATCGTTATGGACGAAGACGACTGTATGGTCGCTATGGCCAAGTTCTATCTCGATTTCACGGTAGAAGAGTCGTGCGGCAAATGTGCTCCGTGCCGTATCGGAAACAAGCGTCTGCACGAAATGCTTCAAAAGATAACTACCGGAAGAGCCAATGTAGACGATCTCGACAAACTGCGTAACCTGGCAATGGTGATCAAAGACACCGCTCTCTGCGGATTGGGGCAGACCTCGCCTAATCCTGTTCTTTCCACGCTGGATAACTTTTATGAGGAATACCTGGCGCATGTCGACGAACAACGTTGCCCGTCGCATCAGTGCCGCGAACTTACCCAATACTTCATCAATCCGGAAAAATGTAAAGGATGCACCATGTGCGCCCGTATCTGTCCGGTTCATGCCATCACCGGTAGCCGGAAAGTACCTCACACGATCGATTCGGAAGTATGTATCCGTTGCGGGTCATGTATAGAGAAATGTAAGTTCGATGCTATTTATGTACATTAAATAAGTTGATAGTCGATAATGGACAGTTGACAGATAATCATATGGAAAATATAAAGCTAACAATAGATAACAGGGAAGTGGAAGTACCAAAAGGTACGACCGTTCTCGACGCAGCAAGGAGCATGGGTATCCGTATACCGACTCTTTGCCACATGAAACTCGAAGATCTGCATTATGAAAACAATCCCGGTGCCTGCCGTATCTGCGTGGTTGAAATAGAAGGCCGCCGCAACCTGGCTCCGTCCTGCAAGACGGAATGTACTGAAGGAATGGTCGTTAGAACCCACACGCCGCGGGTGATGAATGCCCGTAAGACCGTGATGGAACTGATCTTGTCGAACCATCCGGCCGGTTGCCTTACCTGTAGCAGCAACGGTTACTGTGAACTCCAGACAATAGCCCACGACCTGGGCATACGGGAAATAAGATACCAGGGCGAACAGTCCACCTTCGAGATAGACCGCTCGCCGTCTATCGTACGCAACATGAATAAATGTATCATGTGCCGCCGGTGCGAAACCATGTGCAACAGTATACAGACCGTCGGTGCGCTGACCGCCGTCAACCGTGGCTTCAATGCTGCCGTTTCAACCGCTTTCGAGCGTGATATTGCCGGTAGTACCTGTTCCTATTGCGGACAGTGCGTTTCCGTTTGTCCGGTAAATGCTTTGAGCGGACGCAATACCCAACAACCCGTGCTGGATGCATTGGCCGACCCGACCAAGATCGTGATTGCCCAAACTGCCCCGGCAGTCCGTACGGCTCTCGGACGCGATTTCGGTTGCGAACCGGGAACACTGGTTACCGGAAAGATGGTATCCGCCCTTCGCCAGTTAGGTTTCGATTATGTGTTCGATACGGACTTTGCAGCCGACCTGACCATTATGGAAGAAGGTACAGAGCTGTTGCAACGACTCAGTAAATACCTGTCGGGCGACGAGGAAGTGAAAATGCCGATGATGACGAGCTGTTGCCCCGGTTGGGTCAGTTTCGTCGAGCAACATTTCCCGGAATTGCGAGATAACCTTTCGACCGCCAAGAGCCCGCAACAAATGTTCGGTGCCATTGCCAAAAGCTATTTTGCAGAGAAGCTGGGCGTCGACCGTAAAGATATTATCGTAGTATCCATCATGCCTTGCCTGGCTAAGAAGTATGAAGCCAGCCGTCCGGAGTTTGCCGAGGATGGTAATCCGGATGTAGACATTTCTATCTATACACGCGAACTGGCTCGCCTGATCCGTTACGCAAATATCAACTTCAACGAACTTCCCGACAGCGACTTCGACCATCCGCTCGGTGAGTCGACCGGTGCCGGGGTGATCTTCGGTACAACGGGTGGGGTGATCGAAGCAGCCTGCCGTACGGCTTACGAACTATATACGAAGAAGCCGCTCGAAAAGATCGAGTTCAAGGAACTGCGCGGCCTGGAAGGTATCCGTAGCGGAACGGTCAACTTTGATGGCGTTCCGGTGAAGATCGGTATCGCTCACGGCTTGGGGAATGCCCGTAAACTGGTAGAAGAGGTAAAAAGTGGAAAATCACCTTACCATGTCATCGAGGTGATGGCTTGTCCGGGTGGCTGTATCGGCGGTGGAGGGCAGCCCTTCCATCAGGGCCGCATAGAGGTCTTACGTAAACGTGCTGCGGCCCTTTACAGCGAAGACGAGAGCAAACCCCTTCGTAAGAGCCATGAAAACCCGTATATCCAGCAGTTATATAAGGAATATCTGGGTGAACCTTGCGGGCCGAAAGCGCATAAGTTACTGCATACGCATTACTTCGACCGTAAAGAAGTGATCAATATGTTTCTGGAAACCGAAAAAGACAAATAAGCCATGGAAAAGATACATTTGCCCCAATCCAAAGTAAAGGAACTTCATGCCGTATGCAAAGAGCATGACAATGATCCCGGCGAACTGATCAATATCCTGCACGCCGCACAGGAAATATTCGGTTATCTTCCCCGCGAAGTGCAGGAAATGGTAGCGGCCGAACTACATATTCCCGTATCGCGGGTGTATGGTGTCGTTACCTTTTATTCCTTCTTTACCATGACTCCGAAAGGAAAATATCCTATTTCCGTCTGCCTGGGAACAGCCTGCTATGTGCGGGGAGCTGAAAAAGTATTGGATGAATTCCAACGCCAGCTGGAAATAAAAATAGGGGAGACAACCCCCGACGGATTATTCTCCCTCGACTGTCTGCGTTGTGTGGGTGCCTGTGGACTGGCGCCTGTTGTAACGATCGGAGGAAAGGTGTACGGAAGAATTACCCCCGAAAAGGTACGGGATATCTTGTCGGAGTATTATATCCGGGAAGAATAAAGTTTTTTTGCAAAAGTGCCTTCATGGGTTCATATGAGCTTCCTGGGTTTTGAATATTATGGCATAACGATGTGAAGGCACTTCTTTCGGCGGGTTCATCTTAGCCTTCATGCTATGGCAGATGACAGATTGCGTTGCAGATAAAAGCAAGTATCTGCAATACCTTAATTCGTTTATTATCTGTTATATACGGCTAAAGGTGGCAGATGGCAGATAACTTTGAAAAACATTTGTGTAGAGAAGAATATAAGCCCATATATTATAGTAAAGGGAAGCAAGCCGTTAACAACTGGCTTGTTCCCCTTTACTTTTTATCTCAAAGATGCATAGAAACTAATTTAAAAGTAGTAACAAAGAAAAGCCAGCCTGTACACCGTAATTCAACAAGGTGTACAGGCTGGCTTAGTATGGTGTACACTCTAATCGATTATCCTGTACACCCTGGCAACAAAGAGTCCTATCCTTTGAATTAGTTAGTCCGGACTTGCCTGTTTGTTATTAGTGACCAACCGGTTAAAAGCGGCTGATGGAACCGCCACCACCTGAGCGGCCTCCTCCCCAGGAACCTCCGCCACCGTCAAAGCCTCCTCCGAAGCCACCGAAACCGCCACCTCGTCCGCCGCCGCCAATAATGACAGGGCCGGTACTGCGTCTCAGTCGACTGATATTACGGCTCTTCTTTTCGGTATAACCACAATTCTTGCATCTGTAAGTGTCTTCAGCCAGTCCTTCCGAGTTGTAGGTAGCCCGTTGTATGACCTGCTGGCCTACATATACCAACGTTTTCTGTCCGCAACGGGGACAAATACGAGGACGGTATTTCAGGAAAGAGACCAGGATAAAGATCCCGGCAGGAAATACCACGATCATTATCAGGAATAACCACAGAAACATATCGTCACCTTCTGCCTGCCGGTTGCGTTGGCCTGTCATGGCGGCACGCTCATAGTCGCTGGCCATCAGGTATTCCTTTACGGCGGCAACGCCTTTCAGCATACCGGTACTATAATCGCCCGCTTTCAGGTCGGGGATCATGTATTTCTGTTGCAGGCGGTAGGTGATAGCGTCCGGAAGTACACCTTCAATGCCGTAACCTGTCTCGAAAACGACGGAGCGTTGCGTAGGTTCGGTGACAAGCTGTATCAACAAGCCGTTATCTTTCCCTTTCTTTCCCAGTCCCCAGTGTTGGAACAGGTCGGTGGCAAACATACGGGCATCGTTATCACCGATACTTTCCACAGCGACAACGGCTACTTCTATTCCCAGACTGTCTTCCACAATCTGCAAAAGGCGGTTGATACGGTCTACATCCTGCGGCTGGATGATCCCGTCCGGATTGCTCACATGATTATACCGGTCGGAGAGGCGTACGTTGGGTATCGTCTCGACCGTATAATCCGTTGCAGCAGAAAGATGTAACGGGAAAAGAGACACCAGCAACAAGCCCGTAAGCAAGAGAGCCAACAGATGCCGTCCTACCGGTATTTTATTCAGATTTTTCATTTGTTATCTGAACTTATCGGATTAAAATTCAACCTTTGGAGCTTTCTCCGCACCGCTTTCCGCACTGAAATAGGCTTTAGGCTGGAAACCGAACATTCCGGCCAATACGTTGGTCGGGAAGCTACGGATATATGTATTATACGATTGTGCTGTTTCGTTGAAACGTTTACGTTCCACAGAGATACGGTTTTCGGTACCTTCCAGTTGCGCCTGCAATTCGGAGAAGTTCTGGTTGGCTTTCAAGTCCGGATAACGTTCAATTACGAGCATCAGGCGGGAGAGGGCACTGCTCAGTTCGCCCTGTGCGGCCTGGAACTTCTTCATCGACTCTTCGTTCAGGTTGGAAGGATCGATCGTTGTCTTGGTCGCTTCAGCGCGGGCACTCACTACACCTTCCAGTGTTTCTTTTTCGTGTGTTGCGTATCCTTTTACTGTATTTACCAGGTTTGGTATCAAATCCATACGGCGCTGGTACTGGTTCTCCACCTGACTCCAGGCAGTTTTTACTCCTTCATCCTGCGTAACCATTGTGTTGTATGTGCCTTTTACCCAGGAGTAACCGGCAAATAAAAGTACCACGACAATGGCAAGTGTAATCCACAAAGCTTTGTTCTTAAACATTTTCTTTTTGCTTTAATTGTTATACATAGTTCTGCAAAGCTATATAAAAAACAGGATAGTATAAAGTTTGGTTTTATAGAATTGAGGATTAGTTCGAATCTTTCATATCTAAACCTATTTGTGCTTGCCTTTATAGACTCTGCCTATCTCCCGATAAATAAAACTTATCGCTATCGTAAACATATCTTAATAAAATATATTTACATTTGTGCTAATTATAACTTAATCAACCAATAATTATGCGCAACACTAGTCTTACGAAGATGGCAGTATTTCCTGTCGGGCTACTTACATTAGCTTTAACATTGCCTTCTTGCTCGTCTAACGACTACAAGAAACATGAAGGTGATAAGGCCAAACAGGTAGCATCTATCATTCGCAACAACGGATGTCTGGAATGTCACTCAGCCACCGCAAACATTCCTTTTTACGGTAAACTTCCGATCATCGGCCCGGTTGTACAGGCGGATATGAAAGAAGGTACACATTATCTGGATCTTACCGCTATGATGACTGCCCTCGACAACGGACAGCCTGTTACCGAAGTGGATCTGGCTAAAGTGGAGAACACGGCACTCAGCGGCTCAATGCCTCCTGCCAAGTATTACACCATGCATTGGGGTACAAACCTGAATGACGATGAAAAAGCGGTTATTATCTCCTGGGCTAAAGAAGCCCGTAAAAACAAGTATGTATCGCCTACTGTAGCTGAAGAGTTTGCCAACGAACCGGTTCAACCGCTGATGGCTTCCATCCCGACCGACCCGGCTAAGGTGGCTTTAGGATTCGACTTGTATCACGATACCCGTTTATCGGGCGATAACACAATCTCTTGTGCTACTTGTCACGGTCTGAATACTGGCGGGGTAGACCGCAAACAATATTCGGAAGGTATCGACGGACAATTCGGTGGAGTAAATGCTCCGACTGTCTACAATGCCGCACTTAACTTCGTGCAGTTCTGGGACGGACGTGCTGCCGACCTGAAAGAACAGGCTGCCGGCCCTCCATTGAATCCGGTTGAAATGGGTAGCCATTCATTCGATGAGATCTGTGCCAAGCTGGCTGACGATAAAGAATTGAGCAAACGTTTCCTTGAAGTATTCCCGGAAGGTTTCACAGAATCGACCGTTACCGAAGCAATCGCTGAATTCGAAAAGACATTGCTTACTCCGAGCCGTTTCGATAACTACCTGAGAGGTGACAAGAACGCTCTTACAGCTGAAGAACTGGAAGGTTACCAGTTGTTTAAAGACAACAAATGTGCCACTTGCCACGTAGGTATGAACCTCGGCGGACAGTCGTACGAATATATGGGTATCAAGGATAATTACTTCGATTACCGCGGTACCGGCCTGACGGATGGTGATAACGGACGTTGGTCTGTAACGAAAAACGAAGCCGACCGTCATAAGTTCAAAACACCGACTTTGCGTAACGTCATGCTGACACCTCCGTACATGCACGACGGTTCGATCACTACGATTGAAGATGCTATTCAGGTAATGCATGAATTCCAGATCGGAAAACACATTTCGGATGCTGAAACAGCTAAGATCGTTGCCTTCCTGAATACTCTGACCGGCGAATATGACGGGAAGTTGCTTCAATAATACAAATTAGTTATTATATTTGCACATGCCCTTTCGTCTGATCCATATCGCTCTCCTGTTTATTGCTTTGCAAAGCATAGGGGGAGCGTGGGGGCAGGAGGAAGGGCTTGCTTCTTATTATCATGAGCGTTTTCATGGCCGTAAATCATCCAGTGGACGCATTCATGACAAAGACGAACTGGTTGCCGCCCATCGTACGTATCCTTTCGGTACTTTCCTGCGTATCACCAATCTGGATAATATGAAGTCTGTGATCGTTTGTGTCACCGATCGCGGCCCGCACCGCAAAGGAAGGATTATCGATGTATCTTCCAGTGCTGCTAAATTACTGGGATTTAAGAAGAAAGGAATAGCCCGTGTCCGCCTGGAAGAGGTGCCTTGTGCAATCGATCTGCGTTACCTGGATCTGATCTATCCTAAATGTCCGGCTTACCTCGATACCGACCATTTGCAGCCCACACCGCCTTACCGCATGAAAATAAGACGCTAAAGGGCTTCTAATCAAAATCTAATTTCATTTAAGAGCATTCTAATCGATTACATAAGGCTAAAACACGGCCTGCTTATACCTTTGCTTCCAAAAAACAGAAGCAAATGGACAAACGAGTCATTCTCTTATCACTTCTTTTACAGGTATTTGCCTTTACCTCCGGTGCTGAAAACCAACTAGTAAAACTTAATTTACAGGAAGCCGGACAGCGTTTTTCTACCTGTAACCTGGAACTGATTGCCGAACGTTATAACATCGACATGGCCGAAGCCGAAGTTATCCAGGCACGCCTCTTCGAGAACCCTGTTATCTCACTTGAACAGAATGTTTACAACCGTCTGAACGGCAAATATTTCGATATGGGACGCGAGGGGGAAGCGGTTGTCGAGGTCGAACAGCTTATCTATATTGCCGGACAGCGCAATAAACGTGTCCGTGTAGAAAAGCTGAATAAGGAAATGGCTGTCTATCAGTTTGAAGAAGTGCTTCGAACCCTACGAAGCGAACTTAACACCAAGTTCATCGAACTCTACTACACAGAGAAGTCTCTTTCCGTATACGATAAAGAGATCGACTACCTGCAACGGCTGCTCGAAGTAATGAAAGAGCAGAATGAGAAAGGAAATATATCATTGTTGGAGAAGTCGAGAATACAGGCGCTTCTTTTATCGCTGCAACAGGAGAGGAACGAGACTTCCAACCGGGTCATTTCCTTGCAGGGCGATATGAAATTATTATTAGGACTGAATGCAACCGAAGTGTTCGAACCTGTTTTCGACGAAACGGTATTGAAGCAGGTGGATATTGCCTCCATTCCTTTTATCGAACTGAACAACCGCCTGGCCGAACGTCCTGATATAAAGATGGCACGCACCAATATACAGGTTTCCCGTGCCAATGTAAGTTTGCAAAAGTCGCTTGCCTTTCCTGAAGTCAGCCTGAAAGGAGCTTACGACCGGGCTGGTAATTTCTGCGACAACTACTTCGCTATCGGTTTGAGTGTCTCTGTCCCTATATTCAACCGTAACCAGGGAAATATCAAATCTGCCCGCCTTTCTGTCCTACAAAACACGAACAGGGAAGAGTTGGCGCGTAAGCAGGCGGAGAACGAACTCTTCACCAGCTATGCACGTCTGGAGAAGGCCGTCAAGCTCTATAATACATCCAACTACGAACTGGAACGTGATTTTGAAAAGATCATCGACGGAGTGAACAGCAATTACAGTAAACGCAATATCAGCCTGCTCGAATTCATCGATTACTATCAGGCCTATAAGGAAACCTGCCTGCAACTTTATCAGACACAGAAGGATGTATTCCTCGCAATGGAAGATATCAACACCGTAACAGGTAGCGATGTATTCAACTATTAACGGATAACAAGATATAAATATGAAGAATAAGAATTGTATAGCATTAGCACTTTTACTACCCCTTTTTGTTGCCTGTGGCAGTAAGACTACCGGGGAAGAAGCCGACACGGCCCCCCTTATGTTGACCGACAGCCTACAGAAAGTCGTATCTGTCGAAACCGTGCATGAGATCCCTCTCAACAACGAACTGATCCTGAACGGCCGTGTCAGCTTCAACCCCGAACAGGTGGCAAATGTGTATTCTATCTTTGGTGGAAATGTATCTGCTGTGAATGTGGAAGTAGGCGACTATGTGAAGAAGGGCGATATACTCGCCGTGATCCGCAGCAGCGAGGTAGCCGATTACGAAAAGCAACGTAAAGAGGCCGAACAGCAATCGATCCTGGCAAACCGTAACCTGGAAGCCGTAAAGGATATGTTCCGTAGCGGTATGTCGTCCGAGCGTGATGTGCTTCAGGCGGAACAGGAAGTGAGCAATGCACGTGCCGAGCAGAAACGGATCGAAGAGGTTTATTCCATTTATCATATCACCGGCAATTCGGTGTACGAGATAAAAGCGCCTGTGTCCGGTTTTGTCATAGAGAAGAATGTAAGCCGTAACATGCAGATACGTTCTGACCAGACGGAGGAGTTGTTCACGATCTCCGGTCTGGACAACGTGTGGGTGATGGCCGATGTGTACGAAAGCGATATCAGCAAGGTACGCGAAGGAGCTCCGGTACGTATCACCACGCTGGCATACAGGGACAAGGAGTTTACCGGAACGATAGACAAAGTATATAATATCCTGAACGACGAAAGTAAGACCATGAGCGTACGCGTCAAACTGAAGAACGACGACTATATGCTTAAGCCTGCTATGTTTACCAATGTCTATGTACAAAACAACCAGGAAGGGGAGGTAATGCCCTGCGTAAATTCCCGCGCCGTCATCTTCGAGAACGGCCGCCACTATGTCGTATGTATCGACGCAAATAATGAACTGCATGCCTGCGAAGTGACCGTGTTCAAGCAGACAGAGAAGAACTGCTACCTGCAATCCGGGCTGAAAGAGGGCGACCGCATCATCGACAAGAACGCACTTTTGGTTTATAACGCTTTAAAGTAACCGAACCATGCATAAATTCATAGATAACATAATAGCCTTCTCGCTGAAGAATAAATTCTTTATCTTCTTCTGCACCGTCATTGCCATTATCGCCGGTGCCGTCAGCTTTATCCATACCCCTGTCGACGCTTTTCCCGACGTGACCAACACGAAGGTTACGATCATAACCCAATGGCCGGGACGCAGTGCGGAAGAGATAGAGAAGTTTATTACCATCCCCTTCGAGATAGCCATGAACCCGGTACAGAAAAAGACGGATATCCGTAGTACCACGCTGTTCGGGCTCTCGGTGATCAATGTGATGTTTGATGATGATGCCGATGATTTCTACGCTCGCCAACAAGTATATAACCTGTTGAATGATGCCGACTTACCGGAAGGTGTTACACCGGAAGTTCAACCTCAGTACGGCCCTACGGGTGAGATATTCCGTTATACCTTGCGAAGTGATAAGCGTTCTGTCCGTGAGCTGAAGACATTCCAGGATTGGGTGATCGAGAGGAAGCTGCGTGCCGTTCCCGGAGTGGCGGATATTGTGAGTTTTGGCGGTGAAGTAAAGACCTTTGAAGTGAGTGTCAATCCGAACCAGCTGATTAACTATAACGTAACAACACTGGAGCTTTACGATGCTATTGCCAAGAGTAATATTAATGTAGGGGGCGACGTGATCACCAAAAGTTCGCAGGCCTATGTTGTTCGTGGTATCGGTCTGATCAACGATACGAAAGAGATCGAGAACATTGTCGTGAAGAACATTAACGGCACGCCTATCCTGGTGAAACATCTGGCAAGCGTACACGAGTCGAGTCTGCCGCGTCTGGGTCAGGTAGGCCGGATGGATGAAGACGATGTCGTGCAGGGAATCGTTGTCATGCGGAAAGGGGAGAACCCCGGCGAGGTGATCGCGGCATTAAAAGATAAAATAGCCGATATACAGGACAACGCTCTGCCGGAAGACGTGAAGATCGTCGCTTTCTATGACCGTGAAGACCTGGTAGACCTTGCCGTACGTACCGTAACGCATAACCTTATCGAAGGTATCTTACTTGTGACTTTCATTGTGTTGATTTTTATGGCGGACTGGCGTACAACGGTGATCGTATCCATTATCATCCCGTTGGCGCTGCTCTTTGCCTTTATCTGCCTGCGGGCCATGGGTATGAGCGCCAACCTGCTCTCGATGGGGGCGATCGACTTCGGTATTATTATCGACGGGGCGGTCGTAATGGTGGAAGGCCTTTTCGTGGCACTCGATAAAAAGGCACGTGAGGTCGGTATGCCGGCATTCAATGTAATGAGTAAAATGGGCTTGATCCGCCATACGGCAAAAGACCGGGCAAAGGCGGTATTTTTCTCCAAGCTGATTATTATTACAGCTTTAGTTCCCATCTTCGCTTTCCAAAAAGTAGAAGGGAAGATGTTCAGTCCGCTCGCTTATACGCTAGGATTTGCTTTGCTGGGAGCTTTGATATTTACGTTGACGCTGGTGCCTGTGCTCTCGTCGATGCTGTTGAAAAAGAATGTGCGTGAAAAGCATAACCCGTTCCTGTCGTGGGTAAACCGGGTATCCGTTTCTATATTTGACCGTTGCCATGCCCACAAGAAAGCGACGATCGGTATTGCTTCCCTGGTGGCTGCCGTCGGCTTATGGAGCTTTACGCTGTTGGGTACAGAGTTTCTTCCTCAGCTGAACGAAGGTTCGATTTATATCCGTGCCACCTTGCCGCAAAGTATCTCGCTCGATGAATCCGTCAAACTGGCCAACCAGATGCGTCGTGAGCTGGCTTCTTATCCGGAAGTGCGCCAGGTTCTTTCGCAGACGGGACGCCCTAACGACGGTACGGATGCTACCGGCTTCTACAACATCGAATTTCATGTAGACATCTATCCCGAAAAGAAATGGGAAAGTAAACTCACCAAAGCCCAATTAATAGAGAAGATGGAAGACAACCTGGCAATCTATCCGGGCGTCGACTTCAACTTCTCCCAACCTATTACCGATAATGTGGAAGAAGCGGCCAGCGGCGTAAAGGGTTCTATTGCTGTGAAGGTATTCGGTAAAGACCTGTATGAATCGGAGAAGAAAGCGGTGGAAGTCTACAAAGTCCTGCAAACCGTCGAAGGCATCGAAGACCTCGGGGTGATTCGTAATATCGGACAACCGGAGTTGCGTATCGAACTCGATGAGTCGCGCCTGGCCCGTTACGGTGTGGCCAAGGAAGATGTGCAGTCGATTATCGAGATGGCGATAGGCGGCAAGAGTGCTTCCTTGCTTTATGAAGATGAGCGGAAGTTCAATATTATGGTTCGCTACGAATCCTCTTTCCGCCGGAGCGAGAACGAGATCGGAAAGATACTTGTCCCTGCCCGCGACGGCACAATGGTTCCCATCAAGGAACTGGCTGATATCCATACAATCACCGGCCCGCTGATCATCTACCGTGACAATCATGCCCGTTTCTGTGCCGTGAAGTTCTCTGTCCGTGGACGCGATATGGGAACGGCGGTAGCCGAAGCCCAGCAGAAAGTGAACAAACAGGTAAAACTCCCCGATGGCTATACGTTGAAATGGACGGGAGACTTCGAGAACCAACAACGTGCCACCAAACGGCTGGCACAGGTCGTTCCCGTCAGTATCGCTATAATCTTCGTGATCCTGTTCGTGCTGTTCGGCAATGCCCGCGATGCAGGGCTGGTGTTATTGAATGTGCCTTATGCGGCGGTAGGAGGGATCATTGCCCTTTTAATTACCCGCTTCAACTTCTCTATTTCGGCCGGAATCGGTTTCATCGCCCTGTTCGGTATCTGTATCCAGAACGGGGTTATCATGATCTCCGACATCAAAGGAAACCTGAAGGCACGAACGCCTTTGCCGGATGCCGTCAAATTAAGTGTGAAAGACCGGGTGCGTTCCGTATTGATGACGGCTTCAATGGCAGCAATCGGCTTAATGCCGGCAGCGCTCAGTCACGGTATAGGCTCCGAAAGTCAGCGTCCGCTTGCCATTGTGATTATCGGAGGACTGATAGGGGCTACATTCTTTACCCTCTTTGTCTTCCCGCTGATGGTAGAAGCTTTTTACAGCCGGATGCTGTATGATAAAGACGGAAAGTTATTACAACGTAGATTGTAAATAGTATATTTGCAGACGAAAGAATAAGTAATAAAAGATCAGATGGCTAAGATATTATTGGTAGAAGATGAAGTGAATATCGCCTCATTCATAGAGCGGGGCTTACAGGAGTTCGGTCATGAGGTCAGCGTTGCCTACGATGGCATGGCGGCCTGGGAGTTACTGCGGAATGAGAATTTCCAATTCCTGATCTTGGATATTATCATGCCCAGGATGAACGGCTTGCAGCTGTGCCGCCAGTATCGCCAATTGTATGGCTATCAGTCGCCGGTCATCATGCTAACGGCTCTGGGGACGACCGACGATATCGTTAACGGCCTGGATGCCGGAGCCGACGACTATTTGGTCAAGCCCTTCAGTTTCCAGGAACTGGAAGCCCGCATAAAAGCTCTTTTACGCCGGTCGGGAGCGGATGCAGGTACAAGTACCCTGCAATGCGGCGATCTGAGTCTCGATCCGAACGGACACCGGGCAATACGTGGAAATACGGCGATCGACTTGACCGTAAAAGAATATCGCCTGTTGGAATACTTCATCCTGAACCAGGGAACAGCCTTGAATCGTCTGACCTTGTTGAAGCATGTCTGGGATAAGGACTTCGATACGAATACGAATGTCGTGGATGTCTACGTAAATTATCTGCGAAGTAAAATAGACAAGGATTTCGACCATAAACTGATCCGTACCGTTGTCGGTGTCGGCTATATGATGGAAGCATGAAGACAGGAAACAAGATCGCATTCTTTTATACGGCAATAACGATCGGTGTCATTGCCATCGTCACGGTTGCTTTCTATTTCATCGCCACCAATTATATCAGCCGCCTGTATTACTCTTATCTGACGGAAAAGGCTTATGCCACCGCAGAGAAACATTGGGAAAAGGATGAAGTAGACGAAGAAAGTTATGCCCGCATACAAAAACGGTATGAAGATACGTTGCCGGTAGCGACCGAGATACTGCTGAATGCCGATAGTATTGCCGAAACGCGCACTACATTATCGATCTATATGACGGAGAAAGAGATTGCCCGCCTTTATTCCGGCGAAGTGATCACTTTCCACGAAAAGGAGAAGATGGGGGCTGCTCTTTACTATCCGGATAATGAAGGCAACTTTATCGTTCTGGTGATATCTAATAACCAATACGGCGGTGATATCCAGCAGCATATCGGCTGGCTATTGCTGGCTTTGATCGTTATAAGTGCCGTCCTGATCTATTTTGTCGGCAAGCTATATGCCACCCGCATGGTAGACCGTATCGATGCTGCCTACCAGAGTGAAAAGGCTTTTATCAGCAACGCTTCGCATGAGTTGAACAATCCGCTGACGGCCATACAGGGAGAATGTGAGATCAGCCTGCTGAAGGAGCGTACACCTGCCGAATACCAGGCTGCATTAAAACGTATCGCATCCGAAACCAAACGCATTATCCAGCTGATGAAGCATCTTCTTTTCCTGTCCCACGGCGATAAGGAGATACTAAAGAATGCGACTGAAACGATCATGTTGGCCGACTTCCTGATGCAATTTGTCGGTAACCGCATCCGGTTTACTACCGATACTTTCGCTTTTTGCCTGAATGCAAACCCGCATCTGTTGAAGATGGCAATAGGAAATATCCTGAATAATGCCTGCAAATACTCTGGAGAAGAACCGGTTGAAATGCGTCTGCGTGGTTCCGTCCTCGAAATCAAAGACACGGGAATAGGTATTCCACCGGAGGAATTGAAGCGTGTTTACCAGCCTTTCTACCGTGCCACCAACACCCGCGAGTTTGCCGGACATGGGATAGGACTGAGTTTATCCCTGCGCATTCTATCTACATACGGTGCTAAAGTAGATATCGATTCCGAGATAAATAAAGGCACAAAAGTAACTATAGACTTTGGATAATAATAGGTACCTTATTATTTGTTTGTTGGAAAATAATCTCTATCTTTGGTGCAATATTTAACAACTAAAATAGTAACTATGAAAATGAAAGAAAGGACAGGAAATTATTTCCTCGATATCTCTAAACTAATATTTGGAGGTATTATTCTTAGTGGTATTGTGAGCGAACCTATAAATAGGTGGATAATGTATACTTTAGCAACATTTTTCTCCTTGTTTTTAATGACAATAGGGTTTGTTATACTTAGTAATTCTGATAATAAAGAGAAGGAGATGTAATTATGAATATATATGTATATATCACTGCATTAGGAATGGTTATCATTGGTTTGTATTTTGTTTGGCGGGAAAATAAAAGAGAACGCAAAGCCGAAGAAAAAAAGCAAGAATGTGGTAAGCAACAACCTGAAGAATAAGAAATACGAAAAAGTAAATAGCTATTTAAGAGCTATCTTATCAGGCCCTGCTAAATAATACTTAGCGGGGCCTGTTATTTTCAAATCTTCAGGACGTGCTCCTCACTTTGCATAATCGCCAAAGGCAGATAACGGGATACGCCGAAGAAAGGGCGGAAAGAGAGGGTTCGCTTCGCCGATCTCAAATGTCCGCACCGGTTCCCCGTTTTCATAAGCTGTATATTCGAACAGCTCATTCATCTTCCTCATATTTTCTTCTTGTTTAAAACAAGGGTAAAAGTAGTGCTTTTATTTATAATTGTGACTGTCTTTTCAACATTCGGTACATTTAATCTGTTTTAATAAAAAACAAATAATATGTCATATAAGATCGCATTTTTTGGAGCTAAACCGTACGATATAGCTTCTTTCGATAAAGTAAACGAAAAGTATAATTATGATATCCGATATTACAAAGGACATCTTAATCCCAATAATGTCGTTCTGACTCAGGATGCCGATGCAGTTTGTATCTTCGTCAATGATACGGCCGATGCAATGGTTATAAACGCATTGGTGGAGAACGATGTCAAACTCCTGGCTTTACGATGCGCCGGTTTTAATAATGTAGACCTGGCAGCAGCAAAAGATAAGCTTCCGGTTGTACGTGTCCCGGCTTATTCGCCCTATGCAGTGGCCGAGTATTCACTGGCATTAATGCTTTCGTTAAATCGCAAGATACATCGGGCCTACTGGCGTACCCGCGACGGTAACTTCTCATTAAACGGCCTGATGGGGTTCGATATGCACGGTAAGACGATTGGTATAATCGGAACAGGAAAGATCGCAAAGATATTGATCAAAATACTGAAAGGTTTTGGTATGCGCATCTTGGCTTATGACGTCTTCCCGGATCATAAATTTGCCGAAGAAGAAGGAATCACCTATACGACACTCGACGAATTGTACCGCGAATCGGATATTATTTCGCTGCATTGTCCGCTGACGGAAGAAACCCGTTATCTCATCAACGACAGCTCGATCGATAAAATGAAAGACGGTGTGATGATCATTAACACCGGCCGTGGGCAACTGATTCATACCAATGCACTGATAGAGGGGCTGAAAGAAAAGAAGATTTCGGCAGCCGGACTGGATGTGTACGAAGAGGAAGGAGATTACTTCTACGAAGATAAATCCGACAAAATTATTGACGATGACGTACTGGCACGCCTGCTGTCGTTCAATAATGTGATCGTCACTTCGCATCAGGCCTTCTTTACCAAAGAAGCCATGCAAAATATTGCAGAAACGACCTTACAGAATATCGAAGACTTCCGTCTGAATCGTCCGTTAGTGAACGAAGTTATTCTATAAACAGACTATTTTTTTATCGCTGATTTATTATATTTTTGTGGCCATTGTCCGGTGTGAACCGAGCAATGGCTTTTTAAATGAATGAATTATGGTAGTAGATAATCAGACAGGACTTGTATTGGAAGGCGGGGGGATGCGTGCCATCTTCACGGTCGGCGTATTGGACTATTTTATGGATCATAATATCTGGTTTCCCTATACGATCGGTGTATCGGCAGGAGCCAGTAATGGCATTTCGTACGCTTCCCGGCAGCGGGGACGTTCGCGTTACAGCAATATAGATCTGTTGAAGAAGTACAACTATATCGGCTTGCGTCATTTCCTGAGTGGCCGGGGGTATATCGATATGAAATATCTGTTCTATACTTATCCGGAACAGGATTATCCGCTCGACTTCGATACCTATTTCAAGTCGAAAGACCGTTTTGTGATGGTCACCAGTAACTGTCTGACCGGGAAAGCGGAATATTTTGAAGAAAAGAAAGATAAAAATCGCCTGGTAGATATCTGTTGCGCTTCCTGTTCGTTGCCTGTATTATGCCCGGTGGCGTATGTGGATGGTATTCCGATGGTGGACGGTGGTGTTTGTGATGCCATACCTATCCAGCGTGCCATTGATGATGGTTTCCATAAAAACGTCGTTATCCTGACCCGTAATAAAGGATACCGCAAAAAAGACAAAGACTTTTATCTTCCCGGCTTTATCTATAAACAATATCCGGCTATACGCGAACAGCTTAAAGTAAGATATAAGCGATATAATGAAGTACTCGATTACATCGATCAGCTGGAAGCGGAAGGGAAAGTATTCGTGATCCGTCCGGAAAATAAGATAGAGGTAGGACGCACGGAAAGTAATACGGAGAAACTGGAAGCCTTGTATGAGGAAGGATATGCGCTGGCAGAGCGTTTAGTAGGGGCAGCCATTACGACCGCCCGCTAATATATTATTATTCCTTACATTCTTTGTGTAAGTCTTTGCTCAAACGCATGGCACAGAAGTTTGGGCCACACATCGTACAGTATTCACCGTCAGTAACAGCACTTTCTTTATAATACTGCAAAGCACGTTCCGGGTCGAGGGACAGGTTGAACTGGTCTTTCCAACGGAAATCGAAACGCGCCTTACTCAAGGCATTATCACGAACCTGGGCTCCGGGATGTCCTTTGGCCAGGTCGGCAGCATGAGCAGCAATCTTATAGGCTACAACTCCGTTACGCACGTCTTCTTTGTTAGGCAGTCCCAAATGTTCTTTCGGAGTTACATAACAGATCATGGCTGTTCCATGCCAGGCAATCTGTGCCGCACCGATTGCAGAGGTAATATGATCATAGCCCGGAGCGATATCCGTAGTGAGCGGGCCTAATGTGTAGAAAGGTGCTCCGTGACAGGCATATTGTTGTTCTTTCATATTCTCATGGATCTTATTCATGGGAACATGGCCGGGGCCTTCTATAATAACCTGAACGAATTTCTCCCAGGCAATCTTTGTCAAGTCTCCCATTGCATGCAATTCGGCGAATTGTGCCGCATCGTTTGCATCATAGATAGAACCGGGACGAAGACCGTCGCCGATGGATACTGCCACGTCATAGCGGCTCAAGATATCACATATCTCAGCAAAGTGGGTATACAGGAAGTTTTCCTGGTCATGTATCTGCATCCATTTGGCCATAATCGAACCTCCGCGTGAAACGATACCGGATAAGCGGGTAGCAGTCAGCTCGATATGCTTTTTCAATAATCCTGCATGGATCGTGAAATAGTCGACTCCCTGTTCGGCTTGTTCGATCAGTGTATCGCGATAAATTTCCCAGTTAAGCGCTTCCACATCCCCATTGACTTTTTCTAAAGCCTGATAAATAGGAACAGTACCCATCGGAACCGGACAGTTACGGATGATCCACTCACGGGTTTCATGGATGTTATCGCCGGTAGAAAGATCCATCAAAGTATCGCCCCCCCATTTACAACTCCAAACTGCTTTTTCTATCTCTTCACTGATGCCTGACGACAAAGCGGAGTTACCGATATTGGTATTGATCTTTACCAGAAACTTTTTCCCGATAATCATCGGTTCGGCTTCCGGATGATTAACGTTGGCCGGAATAATAGCACGGCCAGCTGCAATTTCCTTGCGGACAAAGTCGGGAGTGATATATGATTTCAATCCCAATGCTTCGATCTGCTGGTTCTCACGGATAGCTACATATTCCATTTCCGGGGTGATGATACGGCGTTTGGCATAGTACATCTGGGTGATATTTTTGCCTTCCTTTGCCCGGTAAGGCAGATGATGTTTCGGGAAACGTATTTCATCCAGACTCTTGTCTTCCAAACGACTACGGCCATATTCCGACGACAACTGGCTTAATTGTTCGATATCCTTGCGTTTGCTGCACCATTCTTCGCGGATACGTGGAATACCGGCTGTAATGTCGATATTTATCTTCGGATCGGAAAAAGGGCCACTCGTATCGTAAACAATCACCGGATTGTTTTTCTTAAAGGTCTTTTCACCGTTCTCTTCAATAGTAACCGTATCCAGCAATTTGATCTTGCGCATTCCCACCTTGATCTTATTGATCTCTCCCGGTACATATATTTTCTCCGATGACGGATAGGTTATACGCATCGTGTTCTTCTTGTTTGCCATTGTATATCTTTTTTTATTCTAATCAATCTATTTCTATTCTCTTCATATATTTTTTGATCTTGCTACAAAAGCGCTTCATCTCGCTAACAGGATCCGGAGCTTGCGTAATGGCTGAAGACACTGCTATTCCTGTAATACCGGTGCTCATCAAAGGGGCAATATCTTCATACCGGATGCCTCCGATTGCAAAGACCGGTATTTTAATTCCGGCTTCCCGGCATTGTTCCATGATTCTTTCATATCCTTCCAGACCGAGTATCGGACTCAGGTTCTTTTTTGTTTCGGTATAACGATACGGCCCCAAGCCAACGTAGGAAGCGCCCTGTTTATCTGCTTCAACTATATCTTCGAAGGTGTTGGCTGTAGCTCCGACAATGAAAAGGTCATCGTAATGTCGTTTATAAATAATTTTCCATGCCTCATTGACCGGCATATCCTTCTTCCCGAGATGTACACAGAAAGCCCCGCTTTTTATGGCTATTTCCAAATCATCGTCTATACAGATATGACAGGAGAAATTAGTGACACGGATCAGATCGGCCAATTCTCTTGCAGCATTAAGTGTCAGGTTCTCTTTCATCCTGATCTGTATCCAGTCGCATCCACCTTCCAATGCCATCTTGACTTGTTCCTTTTCCGTATATTTTTCAGTACGGTGGGTAATAAACATTAGAGGAAGTCCGTCTCCTTCCATGAAATAGACATATTGACTACTCATATCTTCATACATGATTGTATATTTTTATATTGATTGATAACTTTATTTATTTGTGGCGCTTCTGTTCTTTCTCCCCATACTGCGCCTAATACAGCAACACCTCCAAACCCCAATGGGCGGATCAAAGGAATTGTTTTTTCACTTATACCTCCCAAAGCTACAACTTTTTCATTAATAATTCTTTGAAAAGCGGCATCTTGTAATACTTTCATTGAAAATCCGCTACCGTAACCTTCTTTTGATATACTTTGAAATAGAGGGCTAAGGAAAACATAATCCAGTTCACTGTTTCCCTGTACTTCCTCTAAAGAATGACAAGAGCGACTGATGCTTCCTTTAAATCCTTCCGGTCTCGTATGATTCCTGCTGTTCAGATGGATACCGGCCAGTTGGTATTCTATGGCCAGTTCGAAATGATCGTGCAGGACGATACGGGAATAGTATTCTGACGGTATTGCATCCAATAGCATACGCAATTCATCCATATTGCTTTGTGGCTTACGTAGATGCAATCTCTCCATTCCTTCCCGGAAGAGCCGGGATATTATCCGGCTTTCACCTTTAAAGAAATAAGGGGTGGTTATAACGATCAGTTTCATTGTTCCTTCATTTCTAATTTAATCAAAGGCATCGGGGAGAAGAAATGGTTCAAGGGCCCGTGTCCATGACCGGTTCTCACATCCTTTCCGGCAAGAATAGCTTTTGTAATATAGTCCTTAGCTGATTCTACAGCCTGTGGTAAGTTTTCTCCCAGCGCCAGGTAAGCCGTGATAGCAGACGATAATGTACAACCGGTTCCATGACCGTTCGCTGTTTCAATCGTTCCTGCCGAAAGTCGGAGAGGGGGCCTATCTTGCGTGTATAAGATATCGGTCATTCTATCTCCCTTCAGATGACCGCCTTTCATCAGGACGGCACGGCATCCCATTGCCAGTAATTTATCGGCGGCCTGTCCCATCTCTTTTTCTGAAGTAATCTTCATCTCTGAAAGGAATTCCGCTTCATCTATATTGGGCGTTACCAACGTAGTACGTTTGAAGAGTTCGCGTACAATAATATCTATGGCATCATCTTGCAACAGCTTATTGCCGCTGGTCGAGATCATGACCGGATCTAATACTATATAGGAAGGGGAATAGATATCTATCGTGTTTACTACAATCTCTGCTGCTGTCTTATTATGTAACATGCCGATCTTTACGGCATCGATCGTTATATCTTCAAAGACAGCATCCAACTGTCCTTTCAGTATCTCCGGAGAAATGGCCTGAATACCTCTGACTCCCTGTGTGTTCTGGGCAGTAACCGATGTTATGGCGGAAGCGCCATAAACCCCTAATGCAGAAAATGTTTTAATATCTGCTTGTATACCGGCTCCACCGCCACTGTCTGAACCGGCAATTGTAAGTGCCACCGGATAGCGATACATTGTATCTGTTTTCATTTTTACACGCAAAAGGAGGGAAAAGCCTTTATCTGTCTTTCCTACGACGGCATTACCCGCATCAGGTTCACAGGGTATAATCTCAGCCCGTTTTACAGTATGGCACCCCCTTTTCAGTGGACAAAGGTAACAAGATTGGTAGGAGAAAACAAAAGTGAATTGTTAAATTTAAGAGAGATTTTATAGCCATAACGAAATAAACCCTTATATTTGTCCATGCAATCCGGGTTTAATATTGCTTTTCTTCCGGGTTGTAGTTTCCAATTTGCCATAATAATTAAATAGACAAATCATGCTGAAACAAACAGGTTTGTATGTTATTACGGGTGGACCAGGCACAGGTAAAACATCACTAATTGAAGAACTCGAAAGGTCGGAATTTAAAGCGGTAAAAGAGGTTGCACGCGAAATCATAAAAGAGCAGATGCAACAAGGCGGAGAAGCCCTTCCGTGGAAAGATACGACATTGTATACTGAATTAATGCTGGAACGTTCCATCGACTCGTATCTGGCTAATGCCCAAAATGATGGCATATTATTCTTTGATAGAGGGATTCCCGATACGTTGGCTTATGCCATGCTGATCGGGTTGCCGGACAAGGAGAATATAGAACAAGCAGTAGCTAAATACAGATATAGCAAACAAGTATTTATACTGCCCCCCTGGGAAGATATATATTGTACGGATAAAGAACGAAAACAATTGTTTAATGAAGCGATAGATACTTATTATGTAATGAAAGAGGTTTACGAAAAAGCAGGTTATACATTGATAGAAATACCTAAAGTACCGGTAACGGAAAGAAGAGATTTTGTTATTGATAGTATAAGATTGTTTTAATTATTCTACACAGAAGGTCTTTTTAATGAGATTAGTTGTCAATTGGAATATATTCGGTGCAATTTGGAACATTAAGAAAGAATAATCTGTTATAATTTTGCGGAGTCTTAACGAGAGAGTTAATAAAAAGTGATGGGGAAAAAGATTGTTTTTATTCTGACATTTGTAATAATAGCTTTTGCTTCAAAAGGTCAGAACACTATAATAAATGGAGTTGTAACGGACTCGATAACAGGAGAATCGTTACCGTATGTTTCGGTTATACTTAAAGGTACAACGATAGGGGCAACAACTGATGATGATGGTAAATTCACATTGACAACATCTTCTAATGCCCGTACCTTATCCGTATCCTACCTCGGATACGAAGAAAAAGAGTTTAAAGTAGCCGTCGGGAAGAAGAACTATTTCAAGGTGGCTCTGGCTCCTTCCAGCATACTTCTTAATGAAGTATTCATCAGGCCGACAAAAGAGAAATACAGCAAGAAAGATAATCCGGCTGTTACTTTCGTGAAGAATATGATCGATAAACGCGAAAGTAATAACCCGCGCAATCATGATTACTTCAGCTACAGCCAGTATGAAAAGATGGTATTTGCCATGAACGATTATCACCCGAAGCCTAAAAAGGAGAACGGCAAAGGAGGTAAGTTCGACTTCCTTATCGATTATATCGATACGCTGGATGTCGGTAAGACAATCCTTCCGGTATCGGAAAAGGAAAAAGTAGAAGGTGTCTTTTTTCGTAAAGATCCTAAAACGGAGAAAAGAGTTGTGCTGGGAGCAAAGGCTGCCGGTGTGGATGAGATCTTTTCACGCGATGGTATGCAGCAGTTCCTGGGAGAAGTATTCCGGGAAGTGGATATCTTCAAGAACGATATACCTCTCTTCCTGCAACGTTTTGTAAGTCCGCTCTCTACGATGGGGCCAAACTTCTATAAATATTATCTGCTCGATACTGTCCAGGTAAACGGGCAGCAATGTGTCGACCTGGGATTTGTTCCGTTCGTCTCCGAAGGCTTCGGCTTTACCGGACACCTGTTCGTTACACTCGACTCCACTTTCTTTGTGCAGAAAGCTATTTTGAATGTTCCGAAGAACATCAACCTGAACTTTGTCAGCGGAATGACCATCGAACAGACATTCAAGAGAACGGAAGACGGTACGCGTATTATCACTAAAGATGATATAAATGTTGACTTTAAGCTGACGGAAAAGTCGAAGGGTATGTATGCCCGAAGATTGAATATCTACAGCGATCATTCGTTCCTTCCTCCCGAAAATCAGGATATATTCAAAGAAAGTGCTCCGGTGATTACTTTGCAGAATGCTTATAAGCAACCGGATGATTTCTGGGATCTGAACCGTCCGGAAGAAGCCGGCACACGAAAACAGAACACAGTCGAGAAGCTGATGGCTAAACTGCGTGCTGTCCCTGTCTTTTATGTGACAGAGAAAGTTATCACCATCCTTACTTCAGGCTATGTCGGAACGAGTACCGATCCGGTAAAGAATAAGTTTGAGTTTGGGCCGGCCAATACTTTTATCAGTGGTAATGCCATTGAAGGTGCCCGTTTCCGTGTGGGTGGAACTACTACTACGGCGTTCAGCAAGCGTCTTTTCCTTGAAGGATATACTGCATACGGAACGACTGACAGAAAACTGAAATATGATGCATTGGTCGAGTATTCTTTTAATGACAAAAAGGAATACCGCAAAGAGTTTCCGGTTAATTCTCTCCGGTTACAATATACTTACGATATCAATCAGTTGGGACAGCAGTACATGTACACCAACAAGGATAACATCTTCCTTGCCTGGAAACGTCAGAGAGACACTCGTGCCACTTATCTGAGAAATGCAGAGCTGGCATATTACCGGGAACATTATAACGGGATCGCTTATGGCGCGACTCTCCGCAATAAGAAAGAATATTCGACTGATTATGCTGTATTCGACAAAATAGAAGAAGACGGTCGTATCACACCGATTAAATCATATTCGATGACAGAAATGGAGTTTAAGTTCCGTTTTGCTCCGAACGAGAAATTCTATCAGACCCGTAACTACCGGTATCCGATCACTTTCGATGCTCCGGTAATTACATTGAGCCATATCACTGCAAGAAAAGGTGTATTGGGTTCCGATTATACTTATAACCGTACGGATATCGGTATTCAGAAACGTTTCTGGTTCTCTGCTTTCGGATATCTTGATATTATCGGTAAGGCGGGTAAAGTGTGGGACAAGGTGCCTTATCCGTTGCTGATCCTGCCGAATGCAAACTTATCCTATACGATCCAGCCCGAGTCATATACCAATATGAATGCGATGGAGTTTATTAGTGATGAATATGCATCATGGGATGTGACATATTTTATGAACGGTCTGATTCTGAACCGTCTTCCTTTGGTAAAGAAACTGAAATGGAGAGAAGTATTGTCATTCCGCGGAATGTGGGGAAATCTGACTGATAAGAACAATCCGTATTATGGGGGTAAAGATCTGTATCTGTTCCCGGAAGGTTCATATACATTGGGTAATACTCCTTACATGGAAGCCGGAGTCGGTATAGAGAATATCTTTAAGTTCCTTCGTCTCGATTACGTCTGGCGTCTGACTTACCGCGATAACCCCAATATTCAGCGTAAAGGTATACGCTTCTCGATGAAGCTATCGTTCTAAATAAAGACAAATAAAAAAAGATCCGTTGTCAATACTTCCAAGTTAATGACAACGGATCTTTTTTATGTAATGATTGTTTCCAGGATATTTTGAGTGCTTATCCTGAAAAAGTTTCACCTAGAAGAAACAAGTGTTTCACCATGATGGAACAACTGTTTCTTCTAGGTGAAACACTTGTTTCAAGCATACGAAATAGGTGAAACTCTTAAGGGAGCGATGAAGGCAAACGATAAAGCCAAAAAGTTAATTAGAATGCTTCCGTCATGTTCATATAAACCTGTACTCCGTCAAGTCCCGGTTCTTTTCCGATATCCAGTCTGAAGTTCTTACCCGGTTGCATTTGTACACGTAATCCTGCGCCAAAGTTCAGCTTCCATTTATTCCAATCGAACGGTGTATTTCCGATCGTTCCGGTTCCCAGCCAGGCAACAAAACCACATTTAGCCCAAAAGTTTCCGCTTCTGTATTTTGCCGGGGAACCGAACATATGGCGGTATTCAAGGATGCCATAGGCCATCGATTTGTCCCTGTACTTGCCCCAGTAATATCCGCGCAGGTCGAAAGGGGAACCGAATGAAGGTAATTCGGAATAAGGAACATCCCCCATACCGATCTGGCTCTTTGCTATCCAGGCCAGCGTACTTCGCGGGCGAAAGACATTTGCAAAGTGACGGTATTCGAGTTCCAGTATTTCGTAATTGTATGCTCCTCCGAAATATTCTCCGAAAGCTTTGAAGTTCCCGCTTAATAATACTCCTTTTGTCGGAGTTGCCACATCGTCTCTCGTGTCGTACTGTATCAAACCTCCGAGGCCTACATTCAGATATTTTAGTTTGAATTCATTGAAATAAGGATCTTTATCCATCACCGGGTTAATATCCGAAGCTTTGGTGTAGTTGATATCGAATAGTCCTCCTAAATAGAAGTGAGGACGAATTTCCCAGACAAAACGAGGATACAACTGGAAGTAACTTCGGTGATAACGGGTCGTGGAGTCGCTTCTGTCGACATGCTCGATCGTCTCATACCCTTTACCGTAATAGTGGGCAGGTTCGTTCCTGTATCCGTAGCTGGCATAAATGCGGAATTTGTTCTGATTGAAGAAGAAAGTACCGGCACCCGCCACGACGATTGTTCCGTTCAATGAAAGATTTATACCTGCCGGCAGAAAGGAGCGTTGCGAAATGGTGTCATTCTTATTCAACCTGAAACTGGCCAGTACTGCACCACCGACACCCAGGGAGGCTTCAGGCGTATAAGAAGGCCCTCCCAGAACAGACCACCATATCTTTTTCTGTGCACGGATAGAATCTTTGCGCAACTGTTTATAATAACGCTTCAACTGTTTTTCATTCAGTTGCTGTCCATCAATAATAACAACCTCATTCTGGACAGTATCGGATGGCACTGTATTCTGTGCCTTTCCGGGCAAAGCAGAAACAAGCAGGATCACTCCTGCGAAAACTATTACATGTTTAAACATCGACTGTTTTGTGTTTTAGGTTGCAAAAGTATGAAAAAGAAAACACATAAACAGCCTTTTTGGTTTGCAGCCTTTGGAATTCTTAAGGTTTCTGCACAGGAATTTTCAACCAGAACAGGGAACCTTCTCCTACACAGGACTCTACGCCGATACTTCCTCCGAATTTTTCTGCGATCATTGCACAGATAGGAAGTCCCAGTCCTGTACCTTGTGCAAAGGTGTTTAACTTCACAAAGCGATCGAAGATTTGTTTTTGTTTATCCTCAGGTATGCCTATTCCGGTGTCTTTTACATAGAAACGGATTTCTCCGGCAAGCTCATCCAAAGTATAACCGAATGAAATAGAACCTTTCTCTGTAAACTTTAGCGCATTGGTAAAGAAGTTGGTTATTACCTGCATTAAACGGTACGGATCTGTTTCGATCACGCAATGGGGGAGTTTCTGATCGAAAGAAATGTTGATTGCATCCGATTTGTTTTTAAGTTTCATCTGACTGCAAATATCTTCCATCAGTTCATTGACATCAGTTTGGGTGTATAGGAAGTCCAGCGAGCCGGACTCGATCTTTGCCATATCGATAATATCATTGATCAACTGAAGCAAAAGCTCGTTATTTGCTGATATAATATGAATAAACTCCTGTCTCTCTGCTGGATCTTCTGTCTCTATCAGTAAATTGGAGAAACCGACGATTGCATTCAAAGGAGTACGGATCTCATGGCTCATATTAGCCAGGAACGCAGACTTCAGGCGATTGGCTTCATCCGCCTTTTTGACTTCATACATCAGATGCTCGATCCTTTTCTTGTCGGAGATATCTTCTATCTTCATTAATCCGCCCAGGATGTTGGTTTCGGTATCGTCAAAAATAGGAATGGCACTGATTTCTACGGTTGTGTCTTCTTCTGTAAATTCATGACGGACAGCTTCTTTTTTAGTTATAGCCTCGCTTAAAGCACAGCGCAGGCAAGGCTCTTTACGTCCAAAAACAGTTTCATAACAGATTTTCCCGGGAGTATATTGCCGCCCTTTGGCGATCCCTTTCAGATTGGCTGTTGATTCCCATTGTACCTTATAATCTTTATCCGTATAGATCAATCCGAAGTTTATGCTGCTGAGTACCATATTCTGGGTTTTGGCTGCTTCTTCCAATTCCTCTTTAGCCTGGAGAAGTTTCTTCTCATATTCCTTTATCTGTGTAATGTCCCAGCGGACAACCAGGAGCCAACGGTTTCCTCCGTGGGAGACGATCGATTTACTTACTATTGTATTATGTGATACTCCGTCGGGAGTTGTATATTCTTCTTCTGCCCTGTAATTCTCTCCTTTACTGATTAGTTCTTCATCTATTTTACGATATTTCATGCCCCGTTCGGCACCGTAGAGTTCGATATCGGAAATTCCAAGAACCTCTTCGCGCCTGGTACCGGATTGTATTTCTGCTTCTTTATTCCAATAGGTATATTTATAATTATCATCTATATTCTTTACAAAAACGGGAAAAGGAAGATTATCCAGGATATCCAGGCTGAAAGGATGTTCCTTGCCGGTTTCCTGTTCTTCCGAAAATCGGACTTTATACGTTTTGTTCTCACGAGTAAGCCTGCGATTTGTAGATAGTAGTAAGATTATTATAATGAATAAGACTAGAAAGACCGAAATATAAACGCTTATTTCCGGAGCTAACAGCAAGAGAAAAAGATCTATCACAATGAGTATTCCCATAACGATTTTATTATTCTACCCTTTATAATTTCATTGGCAAATGTATCATTTATATTTCAAATATTTCTTGATTATTATTGAATTTCATAATAATTCGCTATCGAAACACTATTTCTTAACACAATAAGCGACTGACTCTCCTTGTAATGTGAGAAAATAACTTTACTTTTGAAGATGTAAACAGAGAAGAAGTAAGTATGAAGAAAGTTGCTGTTCTGATAACCTTTTTGTTGATATTCTTACAACTGGTCAACGCACAAAAAGTAGGATTAGTTTTAAGTGGTGGAGGAGCAAAAGGTGCTGCACATATAGGAGTCATAAAAGCCCTTGAAGAAAATGGCATACCTATCGATTATATAGCCGGTACGTCCATTGGCTCCATTATTGGCAGTTTATATGCTATGGGGTATTCTCCTGAAGAGATGCTGGAGTTGATGTTGTCTGAAGAATTTGGCTATTGGCAGACCGGGACAGTGGAGAATGAATATAAATACTATTTTAAAAGACCTGATCCGACTCCCGAATTCGGGCATTTCTCTATCGACATGACTGATTCGTTACAGATAAAAGCAAACTTCCTGCCGCAGAGCCTTATCAATCCGATCCAGATGAATCAGGCATTTATGGCACTTTTCTCACAGGCGACAGCAAAAGCCGGATGGAATTTCGACAATCTGTTTGTCCCGTTCCGTTGTGTAGCTTCCGATATTTATAGTAAGAAAGCGATCATATTTAAGAATGGTGATCTGGGGGATGCGGTGCGTGCTTCAATGACCTTTCCTTTCTTTTTCCAGCCTATCTGGAAGGATAGTATTCCTCTGTTTGATGGCGGTATTTACGACAATTTCCCGGTAGGCCCGATGAAAGAAGCTTTCCATCCGGATTTTATCTTCGGCTCGACTGTTGCCGGGGGAAATAACAAGCCGTCTAACAATGCATACAACCAGTTGGAGACGATGATCATGCAAAAGACGGATTACGACGTGCCCGAGGAGGATGGCATGATGGTAAAATTCAGTTTCCCGACAGTTTCATTGCTCGACTTCCAAAAGGCCAAAGAGTTGATGGATATAGGTTATAAACGTACTATGGGGATGATAGACTCTATCAAACAAAGGGTTCCCCGCAGAGTTCCGCTTGCAGAAGTCAATATGCGAAGGGCGGCTTATAAGGAAAGTTTGCCTCCGCTGATCTTTCAGAATATATATGTAACAGGCGTTTCCGAATCGCAACGAAAATATATCGAAGCACAGCTGCATCGTGATATGAACCATGAATTCTCGATGGAAGAGTTCAAGCGGGCTTATTTTAAAATGCTTACTTCTTCAAAAATCAGGGAGATTATGCCCCATGCGGTTTACAATCGCAGGGAAAAGAAGTTTGATCTTTATCTGGACGTTAAAATGAAAGAAGAGATCACCGTAGGTTTTGGGGGAAATATATCCTCGCATCAGGCAAACCAACTGTTCCTGGGATTGGGTTATCAATATCTGGGACGTTATGCAGCCGACGTAAACGCTAATTTCCAGGTTGGAAACTCTTTCAGCGGGATTATGCTGAGCGGACGAATTTATCTGCAAACCAAGATCCCGACTTACCTGAACTGGCAAGGAGTCTATTCCGATAAGAGATATCAGGAAAGCCAATCGCTGTTTTATGAAGATGTGTTGCCTGCCTTCATCAAGCAAAAAGAATTGTATACGAAGATTAAGTTGGGATTCCCATTTCTGAACAGGGCTAAGTCTGAAATCGGATTTGCATACGGACAGTTAAATGATTACTATTTTCAGAGTAATAACATGTTGTTCCCTAATTCTAAATTTGACCATAGTTGGTATAACCTGTTCAGCGGTTCGCTTAGTATAGAACGAAATTCGTTGGATGCCAAACAGTATCCGATATCCGGACGGAAGCAGTTCCTGATAGCCCAGTATGTTACAGGGACAGAAAATTATGATCCTTCCCCTACATCGCAGAGCCAGTCGATCAGGAAAAAAGTACATAGCTGGTTACAATTGAAAGGGGAGTGGCAGCACTATGAAACATTAAGTAACCGTTTTAACCTGGGATTTCAGGGTGAATTGGTTATCTCCAGCAAAAACCTGATGAACAACTATACGGCATCGGTATTGCAGGCCCCGGCATTCACGCCTACACCGCATAGCCAGATTGTTTTTAATGAGGCTTTCCGGGCTAATCAATATTTTGCTGCAGGTGTTTCACCGATCTATAAGTTTAGCAAATTACTGCATTTCCGTCTGGACTTGTATGGTTTTGCCCCTTTGTATGAAATAAAGAAAGAAATCAATGAGGAAAACCCTTATATAGCGGTTCCTTATTATGGAAAATTTCTTCATTCATTTAAGTACATGGGAGAGGCTGCTCTGGTTCTTCAATTGCCTTTTGCCTCTATCAGTCTGTATGCCAATGGGTATAGTTATCCGGCAAAGAATTTCAACTTCGGGCTGAACATCGGTTACCTGATCTTCAATCCAAAAATGTTAGATTAAATTGAAAAAAAGATGTACTAAAGTCTTGCAGGTTTAAAAGAAAACACTACCTTTGCACTCGCAATCACGAAACAATGGCCGCGTAGCTCAACTGAATAGAGT
>OGJY01000630.1_pt1 | contig 48545 bp, 42 predicted proteins | sample 1572231 | NCBI WGS metagenome assembly OGJY01 (sample SAMEA2582121, study PRJEB24529) | metagenome | biome: Human gut stool | place: China | collected 2011
GTCCTATAGCTACAAATGTTAATAATCCTGTGATAAATACTGTAAATAATGGCGTTAAAAGATTATCTAAAATTGATGGTACTATCTTATGTAATGCCTTTTCAACTTTTGCTAATACAAAAGATGATGCTAAAACTGGTAGTACTGTTCCTTGATATCCTACTTTAAGAATAGAGAAACCTAATATATTCCAATATGGTACACTTCCTTCAATAACTGCTGCTGGATAGCTATAACCATTTAATAAATCTCCATGAATCATTAAAGCTCCTATACAAGCTCCTAAATATGGATTACCACCAAATACCTTAGTAGCTGAGAATCCTAAGAATATTGGTAAGAATGCAAATCCTGTATTGGCAAATGTATTAATCATTTCTGCTAAATCTTTAAATTGTGGATGAGCCTCAATTAAAGATTGTCCTTCTATAAATAAACCTTGAGAAGTTAAAATATTATTTATACCCATCAATAATCCTGCAGCCACAAGAATTGGAAGTACCGGTACAAAAACATCTGCTAAAGATTTAATTAATCTTTGAACTGGATTTAGCTTTTTATCAGCTTCTTTCTTTAATTCTTCTTTACTTCCTTCAGATATATCTGCCATTTTAATTAATTCTTTATAAACTTCATTAACAACACCCGAACCTAAAATTATTTGGAATTGTCCTGAAGTATTAAAATTACCTTTTACTGCTGGCATTTCTTCAATTGCTTTAATGTTAATTTTCTTATCATCTTTAAGGACTAATCTTAATCTTGTAGCACAGTTATCTATTGTTACTAGATTTTCTTTTCCTCCTAATAATGGTAACAATGCTACTGCTACTGCTGTATGTGCATTTACTCCACCTTCTGCTACTACTTCTACTAGTTCTTCATCTTCTCTTCCTGGAGTTTTTACATTAAATTTATTAATTACAAATGTAAATACTACATAGTAAATTACGAAAAATACAATTCCTAAAACTATTAACATTATTGGACTATTAGCATTTGGATTACGTAATGATAATACGAAGTCTACTAATCCTGCTGAGAAACCAAATCCTGCCATCCAGTTTAAAGATGCAGCTAAAAATACTGATATTCCTGTTAAAACTGCATGTAATAAATATAATCCTGGTGCAACAAACATAAATGCAAACTCTATTGGTTCTGTTACTCCAGTAAAGAAACTAGCAAACCCTGCTGCTAACATTATAGATTTTATTTTTTCTTTATTAGCTGGTTTTGCTGTTTTTATAAATGCTAAACATGCTCCTAATAATCCAAACATCATAATTGGGAAGAATCCTGCTTGATACATTCCTACATGGTAAGCTCCCTCTACAGCTTCTGGTAATCCTGCATAAGCTGCTGCTGGATCTCCCCAGAATCTTCCTATATCATTGATACCAGCAACGTTAAACCAGAATACTGAGTTTAATGCGTGGTGTAATCCCACTGGAATTAATAGTCTGTTGAAGAATCCATAAACTCCTGCTCCTACTGGTCCTAATTTAGCGATAGATATTCCAAATCCTACTAGTCCAGCATAAATAATTGGCCAAATATATAATAAAATAAATGAAACTACTAACATTACAACTGATGTTATAATTGGAACAAATCTTTTTCCACTAAAGAAAGCTAAGAATTTAGGTAATTCTAATGTATGGAATTTATTGTATAACTCTCCTGCTACAACTCCACAAAGTATTCCTATAAATTGGTTGTTTATTTTTCCAAATGCTGGAGAAACTTGATCTGCTGGAACACCTGTCATTTGTGCAACAGCTCCAACTGAAAGTAAAGTAGTAACAACTTCAAAAGCTACTAATCCTGCTAATGCAGCAGCACCATTTTTATCTTTTGAAAGTCCAAATGCAACACCAACAGCAAATAAAATAGGCATATTATCTATTATTGCAGCTCCTGCTTTTATTAAAAATGCTGCAAGCTGACTATTTGCTCCCCAACCTACTGGGTCAATCCAGTATCCTATTCCCATTAGAATAGCTGCAGCTGGTAATACTGCTACTGGAACCATTAAAGCTTTACCAATTTTTTGTAAGTAACTAAACATAAAACTTCCTCCTTTTTTATTTATATTTCAATAAGTTTTAATTGTTACGATTTTTTTTTTCATTAATTGAATTATAGCACAACTTTTTATTTTTTTCTATATTTATTTTTATTTTTTTATCTTTTTTATTAACTATATGTTCAATTTTAATATCATAAATAATAATTATTCATTTAAAATATTATCATTTATATATTTCCCTACACCATCATTATTATTAGAAACTGTTTTATTATATTTTTTCTTTTTTAAATCTTTTCTAGAATTTTCCATTATTACTGGATGTCCAACTAATTCTAACATTGAAACATCATTTTCATTATCACCAAAAGCTATTATTTTTGATTTATCTATATTTAAAAGAGTTGCTATTTTTCCTACTGCTGTCCCTTTACTACATTTTTTATTTACTATATCAAGTACACCACTCCCTGAATAAAATATATTTGCTTTATCTCCATATTTTTCTTCAATATAATTTCTTAAGTGTATAAGTTCTTCTTCTATCCCTACAAATACTATTTTTTCAAAATTTCTTTGTTTAATATCCTCCTTACTTTTTAAATAAAAAAACTTTAATTTATCTTTTCCATTTTCCAATCTTGTATATTCATTGTCCATCTTTGTATAATGTATTTCATTTTCTGATGTTGCACTAAACTTTAAATTTAATTCCATTCCTTTTTTTAATATATCTTCACAAATCTTTTCATCAATAGCCTCTTTATAAATAAGTTTATCTTCATTATAAATTTTAGCTCCATTAAAGCAAATATAGTATTTTATTTTTAAATCTTTAGTTAAGTTTTTTATACTATAGATATCTCTTCCAGAAGCTACTACTAATTCTATCTCTTTCTCTTTTACTGCTCTATTTAAAATTTCTATATTGTATTCTGATACTTTCTTTTCATCTGATAATAAAGTTCCATCTAAATCTGTAACTATTAATTTCATACTCTCCTCCATCATCTTTTTTCTATTCTAAAAGTACTATTTTTATTTAATTTTGTCAATAAGCTTTCTACTATTTATTTTATTTAGAGTTTATGGTAAAATGTAATATACTACTATTTTATGGAGGAAAAAATGGAGGTTTCTTTACTAAATATCAAAGAAGATGTCAATAGATATATAAATATTATTTCAAATTTATTAAATGTTGATGTTGGGGTAGTTGATAAAAATATGTTTAGAGTTACTGGAACTGGTCTTTATAAAAACATTGATGGTGTTTATGCTTTAGGAAGTGTTTATAAAAATACCTTAGAAACTGGTAAAACCCATATTATTGAAAACCCAAGATTACATACTCTATGTACTCAATGTAAAGATAAGAAAAATTGTAAAGAGAAATTAGAAATCTCTACTCCTATCTATTGTCACAAAGAAATTATAGGAGTACTAGGATTAGTTTGTTTTAATGATGAGCAAAAAAATAAGATTTTAGCAAATTGTGAATCCTATCTTCATTTTACAAAACAAATTGCAGAGTTTATCGGAATAAAATTTTTTGAATATCAAGAAAATCTTTTACAAAAAGACCAAGAGAATACATTAAAAACTATCTTAGAAAATATTAACAAAGGTGTAATTATTATAGATAAGGATAATACAATAGTAAGTATAAATCCAATCGCTATTGAAAAGCTTAATCTTAAATTTCAATGTGTTGGAAAAAAAATTATAATCATTACTCAAAATGATTATCTAATGAATGAAGAAGTATTTAAGCTTTCTATTAATAATAAAGATTTTACAGTTGTTGGGAAAAAAATATCTTTAACTTCCTTTGATAATAGAAAAAATTCTGCTTTTATATTTGAAGATATAAAAAAAATAAATGAAAATATTGCTGAAATTACTAACAACAATGTTATCTCATTAAATGATATATATGGAAATTCTGAAGCTACAAAAAAATTAAAAGAAAATATTTTAAAAATAGCAGATACTTCTTCCACTGTTCTTATAACTGGTGAAAGTGGTACAGGTAAAGAATTAGTAGCTCGTTCGTTACACTCACATAGCAATAGAAAAAATAAACCTTTTGTTGTCATAAATTGTTCTGCTATTCCAGATTCATTACTAGAAAGTGAATTGTTTGGATACGTAAAAGGTGCCTTTACTGGTGCTAATAATAATGGAAGAATAGGAAAATTTGAATTAGCTAATACTGGAGTAATATTTTTAGATGAAATAGGTGATATGCCATTATACTTACAAGCTAAAATTTTAAGAGTTATTCAAGAGAAAAAAATAGAAAGAATTGGTTCCAATAAAAGTATTGATTTAGACATAAAAATAATTGCTGCAACAAATGTAAATCTAGAAGAAAAAATTAAAGAACAAAAATTTAGAAGTGATTTATACTATAGATTGAATGTTATTCCTTTTAAACTTTTACCTTTAAGAGAAAGAAAAGAGGATATTCTACCAATAATTGAAAAATTAATAAAAAAATATAATCATATTTCTGGAAAAAATATTATTTCTATTGATGATGAAGTAAAGCAAGCTTTTCTTTCATATGATTGGCCTGGTAATGTACGTGAATTAGAAAATGTTATTGAGTTAATGTTTAATATCAGTGGAAATAATAATATACTAAATAGTTCTCTTCTTCCAGAAAATATATCTAAAAAATCAATATCAAACTCATCTACATGCTTACAAACAGTAATAAAAGATTCTTCTGATGATTTTGAAAATTTTGATATTATTGAAAAAAACTATATTTTACAAGGATTAGAAAAATTTGGAAATACAACTGAAGGTAAAAAAATCATTTCTGAAAAAATGGGAATAGGTTTAACAACATTATATAGAAAATTAAAAAGATTTGGAATTGAGTAGTTTTTCATTTTGAAAAATTACTCTTTTTTCATTTTGAAAAATTTTTCATTTTGAAAATTAAAGTATTTAATAATTTATATAGATATTCTATATTTTTATAACTTTATTCTTTTCTTCATTGGCATATTTTTTGCTTTTTTTATAGCTTATAAAGTTTTTATATATTTTTTAAGTATTGACAAATTTTAATTTTAATAGTAATAAGGTAAAAGGAGATAAAATTTATGGAAAAAATAACAGAAAAAGTTTTAAGTATTTTAGAAGAGGAATTAGTACCTGCAGAAGGGTGTACAGAACCAATAGCTATTGCTTATGCTGCTGCTAAATTAACAACTATTTTAGGAAATGTCCCTGAAAAAATAGATGCTTATCTTTCAGGAAATATAGTAAAAAATGTTAAAAGTGTAAAAATCCCTAACTCTGATGGAATGGTAGGAATAGAAGCTTCTACAGCTATGGGAGCTATCTTAGGAGATTCTTCTAAAGAGCTTATGGTTATTGCTCATGTAGATAAATCTCGTCTTCCTGAAGTAAAAAAATATATAGAAGATAGAAAAGTTAATGTATTCTTAAATGAAGGGGATATTAAATTATATATTAGATTAGAAGGAACTTATGGAAATGATACTGCTACTGTTGAGATTCAACACTATCATACTAATATAACAAAAATAGTAAAAAATGGTGTAGAAATTAAAGGATGTTCTTGTGATGAAGTATGTTCTGGAGATGTAATGACTGATAGAACATTTTTATCAGTAGAATTAATCTATAATCTTGCTAAGACAATAGATTTATCTCTAATTGAAGCAACTTTCCAAAAAGTTATAGATTATAACTCTGCTATTGCCAATGAAGGATTGACTAATAACTATGGAATAGCTATTGGAAAAACTATAAAAGAGGGAATGGAAGAGGGAGTTTATGGAAACGACCTAAGAAATAAAATGGCTAGCTTTGCAAGTGCTGGAAGTGATGCTAGAATGAACGGATGTTCTTTACCTGTTGTTACAACAAGTGGAAGTGGAAACCAAGGAATGACTTGTTCATTACCAGTAATAAAATTCTGTCAAGAAAAAGGATTATCTAAAGAAGATATGATAAGAGGACTATTTTTCTCTCATATGACAACTATTCATATTAAATCAAATATAGGAAGATTATCAGCTTACTGTGGAGCTATCTGTGCAAGTGCTGGAGTAGCTGGAGCAATCTCATTCTTATCAGGATTATCATTAGAACAAATAGGATATGCTATTGAAACTACATTAGGAACTATGTCTGGAGTAATCTGTGATGGTGCTAAGAGTTCGTGTGCTACTAAAATAGCAAGCGGAGTATCTGCAGCATTTGACGCTTACTATGCAGCTTCAAAAAATAGAAAATTTGAATTTGGAGAAGGAATTGTAGGAAAAAATGTTGAAAAAACTATAAAACATGTTGGAATATTAGGACAAGAAGGTATGAAAATAACTGATGAAGTTATATTAGATATAATGATTAAAAATATCTAAAATATTACACATATGAATCTGTATAGTCATTAAATAATTTTAATGTTATATTTAATTTTAAGGAGGAATTTTTATGGCTAAAATGAAGGATAGCTTAATTATTAAGCTAATTCTAGGGGTTATTGCAGGTCTTGTTATAGGATTATTCTGTAACGAATCTGTAATTGGAGTAATCCAATCTATCAAATTTGTATTGGGGCAGTTAATTAACTTTACTGTACCATTAATTATTTTAGGATTTATAGCACCAGCTATAACTAAGATGAAATCTAATGCTAGTAAGATGTTAGGAGTAATGTTATTACTTGCATATACTTCATCTGTTGGAGCAGCATTTTTCTCTATGATTGCTGGTTATACTCTAATTCCTAAATTAAACATTGTATCTACAGTTGAAGGTTTAAGAGAATTACCTGAAATGATATTTAAAGTAGAAATACCACCAGTATTCTCTGTTATGTCAGCTCTTGTATTAGCTCTTTTCTTAGGACTTGCTGTAGTTTGGACAAAATCTGAGAACTTTGAAAGATTATTAAATGAATTTAATAATATCATGTTAAAACTTGTATATGCTATTATTATTCCTATATTACCATTCTTTATAGCTTCTACATTTGCTACATTAGCTTATGAAGGTGGAATTACAAAACAACTACCAGTATTCTTAAAAGTTGTAGTTATAGTTTTAATAGGACATTTTATTTGGTTAACTGTTCTATACTCTATAGGTGGAGCTATATCAGGAAAAAATCCATTCAGTTTATTAAAATTCTATGGACCTGCTTACTTAACAGCAGTTGGAACAATGTCATCAGCTGCTACATTGCCAGTTGCTTTAAGTTGTGCTAAAAAATCTCAAGTTCTTGATGATGATATAGCAAACTTTGCTATTCCTTTAGGTTCTACTGTACATCTTTGTGGTTCTGTATTAACTGAAGTATTCTTTGTTATGACTGTATCACAAGTTCTATATGGAGAAATTCCTGCACTAGGAACTATGGTATTATTTATAATTTTATTAGGAATATTTGCTGTTGGAGCACCTGGAGTTCCTGGAGGAACAGTAATGGCTTCACTTGGAATCATTATATCTGTATTAGGATTTGACGACAGTGGAGTTGCTTTGATGCTTACAATTTTTGCTTTACAAGATAGCTTTGGAACTGCTTGTAACGTAGTTGGAGATGGAGCTTTGGCACTTATGTTAAATGGAATTTTTAAAAAAAATTTAGCTAAATAATTGCAATTAAAAGAGGAAAGTAAATTATAACTTTCCTCTTTTTTACTATTTTACACTTTCTAACTTATTAAAAATTATAGTTTTGCCCTCTTTTCTCCAATTAGCATATTCAGCAATACTTGTAAATAATACATCAGTAGATGAATTTAAAGCTGTTTCACAAGAATCTTGAATAACTCCAATTATAAATCCAACTCCAACAACTTGTATAGCGATATCATTAGGAATACCAAATAAACTACAAGCTAAAGGAATTAGTAAAAGAGAGCCTCCAGCTACTCCTGAAGCACCACAAGCACTAATAGCTGAAAGAATACTTAAAAGTATAGCTGAAAATATATCTACTTCAATTCCTAAAGTATGAGCTGCACTTAAAGTAAACACAGATATTGTAATAGCTGCTCCAGCCATATTTATAGTTGCTCCTAAAGGAATTGATACTGAATACATATCTTTATCTAATCCTAATTCTTCACATAAATTCATATTAACAGGAATATTAGCTGCAGAACTTCTTGTAAAGAAAGCTGTTACTCCACTATATTTTAAACATTTAAACACCAATGGAAATGGATTTTGTCTAATCATAATCCAAGCTATTAAAGGATTTACAATAAAAGTTACAAAAGTCATACATCCAAGTAATAAAATAATTAATTTCCCATAAGTAAATAAACTAGTAATTCCACTTATTTTCATAGAATTAAATATAAGTCCCATTATCCCAAAAGGTGCAAACTCAATAACAGTTTTTACTGTTTTTAAAATTACCTCAGATATATCAATCAAAGCTTGTTTTGTACTCTCTTTTCCATCTCTTAAAAAGCCTCCAAAAAGTATACTCCAAAATAGAATTCCTATATAATTTCCCTTAAGTAATGCATTCATAGGATTATCTACTAGATTCATAAGAAGTCCTTTTAAAACTCCATATATATTTTCAGGAGGAGCAATTGAACCTTCAGTAGCTTTTAAAATTAACTCAACAGGAAAAATAAAACTTCCAACTACTGCTACTACAGCTGCTAAAAAAGTTCCTAAAAGATATAAAACTACTATTGATTTCATATTAGACTTCTGACCTTTTTTATGCTGTAATACTGCTACCATAACTAAGAAAAAAACAAGTATAGGAGCTATTGCCTTAAGTGCACCAACAAATAAATCTCCTAATATAACAATTCCACTAGCTTTTTCTGGAGCTACTAAAACCAACAATATTCCCATAAAAATTCCCAAAATTATTCTTTTAATAAGACTTATTTTATGCCATTTTATGTATATTTCTTTCATTGTAATTCTCTCCTTTGTCTTTATTTTGAAAACACGTGTTTTTGTATAAAAGACAATATATCATAATATTTTATTTTATGCAAGCTTTTTTTATTTTTAATATGGACAAAATCTTATTTTAAAGCTATACTCTGATTATAAAAGTTTATAGGAGGTCTTTTATGAAGGGAAAGTATCTAATTGTTGATAAAGCTATCTTACCAGATTATTTTGAAAAAGTTATTGAAGCTAGAACTCTTCTAAGAGATGGGAAATTTCAAAATGTTAGTGAAGCTGTTAAAGAAGTTGGAATAAGTAGAAGTACATATTATAAATATAAAGATTTTGTTTTTTCTCCTTCAGATAGTAATATTGGAAGAAAAGCACTTATTTCAATAATGCTTGAAGATAAAAAAGGAGCTCTTTCTGAAATTTTAAATTTTTTATACTCTGTTGAATGTAATATTATTACTATTAATCAAAATATTCCCATCAATGAAGTTGCATCAATCATCATTTCAATGGATATTTCTGATACTAAAACACCAATAGAAGAGATATTAGTCAATCTAAAAACTGTCAAATATGTTGTTTCATCCAAGCTAGTAGCTTTAGAGTAAATAATAAATATTATTACTTGAAATAAAAAGAGAAAACTATATTTTAAACTTGATAAAATTTATCTCTATAGTTTTCTCTTTTATTATTTTTATTTAAATTTATATACGGGCAGTAATAATTATACTATTTTTGTTGTCCAATCTTCTACATTCCAAACTTCTGTTACTACATCCATATAAAAATCTGGCTCGTGACTAACTAATACTATTGTTCCTTTAAACTCTTTTAAAGCTCTTTTTAGCTCTTCTTTGGCATCTATATCTAGGTGGTTAGTTGGCTCGTCTAAAACAAGCAAATTAATGTCTCTAAGCATAAGTTTACATAGACGTACCTTAGCGTTTTCTCCTCCTGATAACACCTGCATCTGACTTGTTATATGATTAGTTGTTAATCCACATTTTGCAAGGGCAGCTCTTACTTCCGCATTAGTCATACTCGGAAACTCATTCCATATCTCATCTAGAGCTGTAGTAGTATTTCCAGCCTTTTCTTCCTGCTCAAAATATCCTATCTCTAGGAACTGTCCATGCTCTACCTCTCCAGCTAATGGTTTTAATTTCCCTAATAGAGTTTTTAATAGAGTTGATTTTCCAAGTCCATTTACTCCCTTTATAGCAATCTTTTGATTTCTTTCAACAGTGAAATTAAGTGGTTTAGTTAGAGCTTCATTATAACCGATTACTAAGTCCTTAACAGTTATAACCTCTCTGCTTGGAGTTCTAGCTGAGCTAAATCCAAAAGTTGGTTTTGGTTTCTCCTTAGCTATCTCAATAATCTCCATTCTATCTAGCTTTCTTTGTCTATCCTTAGCTAGATTTGTAGTGGCAACTCTAGCCTTATTACGGGCTATGAAATCCTTTAAATGCTCAATCTCTTTCTGTTGCTTTTTATATGCTTGCTCTATCTGTCTTTTCTTTAACTCGTACATCTCTCTAAATTGATAATAATCTCCTGTATAACGAGTTAATACAGCATTTTCTACATGGTAAATTACATTTACTACCGAATTTAAAAATGGTATATCATGTGAAACTAATATAAAAGCATTCTCATAATTTTGTAAAAAGTTCTTTAACCACTCTATATGATTTTCATCTAGGAAGTTTGTAGGCTCGTCTAGTATAAGTATCATTGGATTTTCTAGTAATACTTTAGCTAGTAATATCTTGGCTCTCTGTCCTCCTGAAAGCTCTGATACATCTCTTTCAAGCCCTATATCCATAAGTCCTAATCCCTTTGCATACTCCTCTATTTTGGAATCCAAAGAGTAAAAATCTCCACTATCCAGTATACTTTGAATCTCTCCTACCTCTTCCATAAGAGAGTCCATCTCCTCAGGTGAACAATCTCCCATCTTCTCATACAGTGCCATCATCTCTTTTTCTAACTCAAACATATGATTAAAGGCTGATTTTAAAATATCTCTTATAGTTTTTCCCTTCTCCAATGTACTATACTGATCCAAATAACCAGTAGTAATATGATTACACCAAGTTACAGTTCCCTCATCTGGCATAAGATTTCCTGTAATTATATTTAAAAATGTTGTTTTTCCCTCACCATTAGCTCCTACAAGTCCTATATGCTCCCCTTTCAAAAGTCTAAAAGAAGCATCTTCTAATATTACTCTAGAACCAAATCCATGACTGACATTTTTTACATCTAATATACTCATATCCTCTCCTTAACTCTCTATTTTTAAAATATTTTTTATATAAAACATAAATGATAATCCTATAACTAATAATCCTGAAATTCTAAATATAGTTTGAATTTTTATTAAGTCTGCTATAGGTCCAAAAAAAATCATTCCCAATGGTAAAGAACAAGTATTTACTATTTGTAAAAAACTAAAAACTCTACCTTGAATATTACTATCTATTTTCTTTTGAATTGTTGTTATAATTGGTGCTGAATAACATGGAGAAGTAACTCCTATCATAGTATTAATTAATAAGTACAAAATAAAATACTTCATACTTCCTAAGCCTACCATAAATATTCCATATATTATCCCAGATAAAAGTGTTATTTTTAATCCTAAATCTCTTTTTAACTTAGTTATAAAAACTCCTCCTATTATCATTCCTAAACTATATGTCATTTCAGTAAAACTCAATCTCCAAAGTTCTTCTCCAAAAGTTCTATTTACCAATAATGGATTTAAAAATGCTGATGGACTTATTAAAAACAATATCATAAATTGGTATAAAAAAAGGTATTTTAAATTTTTATTTTTGTTTATATACCTTATCCCAAATTTTAATTCTATAAAATAATCTTTCTTTTCATTTTCAATTTCTAGTGAAAAAAGTTTTAAATTTAATGTCACTGTTATTAAAATACCGATAAATGCTGTGACTACATCTATCATCAAAGTAAATTCTATTGTACTTAAACTTAGTATTATCCCACTTATAGCTGGAGATAAAAAATTTATAATTGAAGAAATAGTACTATATATCCCATTTATCTTAAGTAATTTTTCCTCCGGTACAATTTGAGGAATTATTGTATTTACAGTTGGAGTTTGTATTCCTGTTCCCAAGGAACGAATTATTAATACTATAAACAATAAATTATAATTTTTTTCTCCTAGAAAAAATGAAATTGCTAAAAGAAAAGTTGAGATTGCTATAATAGTATCTGAAATTATTAAAATATTTTTCCTATTATATTTATCTATCAAAGTTCCTGAAAAAAATGAGATTAACATTTGAGGTAAAAATCCACACAATGTTGTTATTGTTAATATTTTAGCTGAACCTGTTTCTAATGTCAAATACCATATAATACCATATTGGACTATTGATGAACCAAATAAAGAAATTGATTGTGCTATTACAAATTCACTTGCTACTTTTTTCCAATTTTTCATAATTTATATACCTTCCTATTTTTAATTTTTAAACAAAATAAAAGCCACAACAAAACATTGCTGTAGCCTTTAATTTTTAATCTTTCATCAAAAATAGACATCAAAAAATTGATATATCTAAATATATCCTTTCAACACTATTTTTGATGAAATAGGAAAGTAATATACTTTCAGTTTTAGCTCCATACAATGTTTCATCTTGACAGTTGTACAGAGCAAATTTTTCTCTTTAGTTCATCTATTTTAACATTATTCATATTAATTTCCTCTATTTTTTCAAAATTTTTTATATTATACCTTGCTTTAAAATAAAAGTCAATTTGAGCCAATTTTATTTTTGTTTATATACATATTATTTTAAATACCCAATTAGTAGAGCTATATCATTTCCTGTTACCCCACTTATTCTTGAAGCCTCTCCTATAGATAGTGGTCTTATCTCTTCTAATCCACTTCTAGCAATATTAGAGATTCCTTTTACTGTAGAAAAATCAAAGTCTTTAGGTATTCTCATCTCTTCTAATCTTTTAAACTTTTCTATCTGCTCATTCTCTCTTTGAATAAAGATATCATATTTTATAATTGTCTCTATCTGATTTTTTACAAATTCTGGATAATCTCCAACCTCTGTAACATCCTTTAAGCTGTCATAAGTTACCTCTTTAACCTTTAGAAGCTCTCCAATTTTTATTCCCTTAGCAAATTTTTGATTAGAACCCAATTTCTCTAAAAGCTCATTTGCCTTAACCATAGGTACACTTATCTCTCTAAGTCTAGCTATCTCACTATTTACTATATCTATAGCATTCTTTAAGTAATCTAACTTCTCTTGAGATAGAAGTCCTATCTCCTTTGCCTTTTCATATAATCTCATAAAAGCATTGTCAAATCTCAATGTTAATCTATACTCTGAACGTGATGGTAATACTCTGTATGGCTCTGGTGTCTTCTTATGTATAATATCGTCAATTAGAACTCCTATATATCCTTCACTTCTATCGATTATTACAGGTTCCTTTCCATCAAGTTTTCTAGCAGCATTTACCCCTGCCATAAATCCTTGACAAGCTGCCTCTTCATAACCTGATGTACCATTTATCTGTCCAGCAAAATACAGTCCAGCTATCTTTTTACTCTCTAAACTAGGATATAGTTGTGAAGCTGGAGCATAATCATACTCAACTGCATAACCATGTCTTATTATCTTAGCATTCTCTAATCCAGCTATAGTTCTCATCATCGCCTCTTGAGCAAAAGGTGGCATAGCTGTTGTAAGCCCATTTACATAGATCTCTTCTGAGTCAGCAGATTCTAATTCTAAGAATATTTGATGGTTTGTCTTATCTGGGAAATTAAGCACTTTTCTATCTAGAGATGGACAGTGTCTAGGTCCATGAGTCTCTATTATTCCACTTACTATTGGAGAGTATTTTAACATCTCCTTAGCTACCTCTATAGTCTTCTCTGTAGTGTGTGTAAGCCATGTAGGAACTACATTATTTCTCTCTTTATTCGTAAAAATTGAGAAATATCTAGGGTGCTCCTCTCCTTTTAACTCCTCCATTTTAGAAAAGTCTATACTTCTTCTATCAAGTCTTGGAGGTGTAGCTGTTTGGTATCTCTCTATATGTATTCCATGATCTCTTAAAGAGTCTGATAGTTTTTCAGCTGATTGCTCCCCCTGTCTTCCAGCAGAGTATGTTACATCCCCTATAACTATCTTTCCTTTTAAGAAAGTTCCTGTACATAAAATTACAGCCTTAGCAAAGTAAGATAGACCTAATCTAGTTCTAACTCCCTTTATCTCTCCCTCATCAACTATTATCTGCTCTACACAATCCTGAATCATATGTAAGTTCTCTGTATGTTCAAGTTTTTTTCTCATCTCAGTTCTATACAGATACTTATCCGCTTGTCCCCTTGTAATTCTTGCTGCAGGTCCCTTGCTCTCATTTAGATGTTTTAACTGAAGATTAAATTCATCAGTGTGTCTTCCCATCTCTCCACCTAAAATATCCATCTCAGCCACAAGATTACTCTTTCCAGGACCACCAATCGAAGGATTACATGACATCATTGCTACTGTATCTAAATATAAAGTAAATATAGCTGTATCTTTTCCTAATCTAGCTGAAGCAAGTGCCGCTTCTACTCCAGCGTGCCCTCCTCCTACAACTATAACATCATAAATCTTTTTCATTTTCCCTCCTAATCCATAAATTAAGAAAGAGGATAACTCAAAATTTGAGCATCCTCATCTACTACTTTCCAACACAAAAATTGCTAAAAATATGATCTAATAAATCTTCACTAGAAATCTCTCCAGTTACCTCTGAAAGCGAATCTAAAGCTCCCTTTATATCCACAGCCATAAGATCCATTGGTAACCCAGCATGTATAGTATCAAAAATATTTTCTACATATTGCTTTGTCTTTTCTAATGCAGATTTATGTCTGATATTAGTGATAGTAATTTTTTGTGAGCTATCCTCAACATTTCCATCTACAATATGGTGATATATCTTATCTTCCATCTCATCAATTCCAATATTTTTCATAGCTGAAATCTCTATCCAACTCTTTATCTTAGTTAGCTTTGAAAGATCTACCTTTCTCTCCATATCTATCTTATTTAAGATCCCTATTACTTTTTCAGAGTTTATACTCTCATGAATCTTTATATCTTCCTCTTCTAGCTCTCTTGAACCATCTATTACAAATAGTATGAGGTCAGCATTTTCTATCATTTTTTTAGATTTTTCTACACCAATATTTTCTACAATATCATCAGTTTTTCTAATTCCTGCTGTATCAACTAAAATTAATGGTATCCCTTTTAAATTTACAACTTCCTCTATGACATCTCTAGTCGTTCCAGGAATATGAGTTACAATAGCTCTCTCCTCACGTAAAACAGAGTTTAACAGGCTTGATTTCCCAACGTTAGGTTTTCCTACTATAGCTGTCTTTATTCCCTCTTTAATCATCTTTCCTTTGTCATAAGATTTAATTAATCTATCAGTCGTATCTACAACCTCTTGAAGATTTCCTACAAGATTTTCTGGTAGTGGATCATCTATCCCCTCTTCCGGATAATCAAGTACAACATTAATATGAGCTGCAACATCTAAGATTAACTTCTTAAGATGCTCTATCTGCTCCTTTAAATCCCCTCTAAGTTGGTTTAATGATAAAGATACAGACTTTTCTGTCTTCCCATGAATTATATCTATTACAGCTTCAGCTTGTGTTAAATCTATTCTACCATTTAAAAAGGCTCTTCTTGTAAACTCTCCTATTTCAGCATGTCTTGCCCCATATTTTAAAACTGTTTCAAGAAGTTTTTCAGTAATTACAAATCCACCATGGCAATTTATCTCCACTACATTTTCCTTAGTGTAAGTGTGGGGAGCTTTCATAATAGATACCATTACTTCATCTACTAATTGATCTCCATCATAGATATGACCATAGTTTATACTAAAATTTCTCAATTCCTCTATTTTTTTTCCTGATTTAGGTCTAAAAATCTTCTCAAGAATTGTGAAAGCATCGCTTCCTGAAATTCTTACAATACCAATTCCACCCTCTCCACGAGGAGTTGAAATAGCCGCTATAGTATCAAAAAGCATGATAGCCTCCTATTTTTTTCTTTTTATAACAATATATCTCTTAGGGTCTCTTCCCTCGCTATATGTATCCAATTCACTATATTTATTTACAACTTCATGGATTATCTTTCTCTCTCTTGGTGGCATAGGATTTAATCTAACCGGTTTTCCTGATTTTAAAGCCTTCTCTGCCATCTTCTTTCCAAGCTCTCTTAAAGTTTCTGTTCTCTTAGCTTTAAATCCTTCTACATCAACTTCAATTCTATAATCTTTCATTAAAGAGTTTAAAAGATATTCAAAACTATTTAAAGTTTTTCCTTTCTTTCCGATAATGATACCATTATCTTCTCCATATAGGTTTACTAGATAATTTTTATCACTTAATCTATCTACTTCAACCTTTAAAACTAGACCAATATTTTCTAAAAGCTCTTCAGCTTTTTTCTTAATATCTTCAGAAACATCTTTATTTTCTTTTTTCTCTTTTTTTATCTCTTTAGTCTCAGTTATAGTCTCTTTTACTATCTCTTTCTTCTTTTCTACTTCTTCAACTTTTTTTACCTTTTCTGCTTTTTCTACTTTAACCTCTTTCTTTTCAGTAGAAGTAGCTCTATTATTTTTATCTATCTCAATTTCATAGATACCTTCTCTATTGAAAAGTCCAAAAAAAGATCTACTTTTTTGTTTTTCTATAACTTTAACTACCTGTTCAGGAGTTGCTTCCATAATTTTTAATGCTCTAGTTATAGCCTGCTCCTGACTCATAGCTTTAATTTCTATAACATTTTTCATAATAGTTTATTCTCCTTTTTTCATAATCAAGTATTGTTGAACTACTGCTGCAACACTTGATGCTAACCAATATATTTGTAATCCTGCTGGCATTTTATATGATATAAATACCATCATTAAAGGAAACATATACATCATATTTTTCATTTGAGGATTATCAGAAGATCCCATCACTTTTTGTTGTAAAAATGATACTACTCCATTTAGTATTGGTAATATATAATAAGGGTCTGGATTAACAAGTTGCATCCACAAGAATGTTGAATCTTGAGGTACTGTTACAGGGTCTCTTAAAACACCAAATAATGCCCATAATATAGGAAGCTGTATTAAAAGAGGTAAACATCCTCCCATTGGATTAACTTTATGTTTTTGATATAACTCCATAGTTTTTTGATTCAGCATTTTAGGGTCATTTTGATATTGTTGCTTAATTTTTTCTATTTCTGGTTGTAGTACTTTCATACTTTTCATAGATTTATCTTGTTTTAAGGTCAATGGAAGTAAAATAATTTTAATAACAATAGTTGCAAGTATAATAGCTACTCCAAAATTTCCTGTTAAACTATACATTAAATGTAATAGAGCTGAAATAGCTCCTTTCAATAAACCATAAATATAACTCATTAATCCTCCTAATTTTTATCTCTTTTTTCTGGTACTGGATCATATCCTCCAGGATGAAAAGGGTGGCATTTAATTATTCTTTTTATTCCTAAAAAAATCCCTTTTATTATCCCAAATTTTTCTATTGCTTCATAAGTATAAGCTGAACATGTAGGATAAAATCGACAATTTTTTCCTAAAAATATAGATATATACTTTTGATAAAGTTTTATTAATAAAAGTATAATTTTTTTCATATTTAATTTCCTATTTAAATAACTTTACATTTTTTAGAGTTTTATCTAAGTCTTTTTTTATATCTTCAAACTTTAAAAATTTAAATTTTTCTCCAGCTGTTTTTTTTGCTACAAAAATAATATCATACCCATCTTTTAATGATTCTTCATTTTGACGATAATATTCTCTAAATAGTCTTTTTAATCTATTTCTACAAACGGCATTTCCAGTTTTTTTACTTACAACAAACCCACATCTTTTTAAATTATTATCATTCTTCTTAAAAAAAATAAGAGAGTAATAACCAAAACTTTTTCTTCCCGAATTGTAGATTATTTGAAACTCTCCATTTTTCTTTAAATTATTCATGATTATTATTCTCCTAAAATAATGCTTTATTTTCTGATAAAAGGTTCTTGTAAAAACCCGGTGATATTAAACACCGGGTTCTATGCTGATAATACTTTTCTACCTCTAGCTCTTCTTCTTTTTAATACTTTTCTACCGTTTTTAGTAGCCATTCTTGCTCTGAACCCGTGATCTTTCTTTCTTTTAGCTTTATTTGGTTGGTATGTTCTTTTCATCTATTTCACCTCCGAAAAAATTCTATATTTCAGATAAAGATTTTATATTATTTTTATGATTTTGTCAAGTGTTTATTATAAATTTCTAGAATAAAACACAAAGAATATTTATATAAAAAAAATAAAACAAACCTTTAAAATAAAATTAAGTAGTTTTTTGTATATTGTCTTTTGTATTATGTACAGACTAAGTTAAAAATTAAAATTTTATTTAACATTGAAAAATCAAACTTTATGAATAATTATCTAATTAAATTTATTATTGATACTATACACTAAAAGAGTTATGTATTTATCGAATATTGTTTCGAAGAAATATTTATTATCTTTGAAAAAATCAGTGTTTATGATAATATAATTTTATTATTGATAATAGACAATAGGAGAATTATTATTTTTTCAAGTATTAGAAAAATAATAATTTTATAACTATGCATAAAATAAGGATTTTAATATTCAAAATAATATTATTGTTTATAAGCAAATATTTAAAGAATATTTTTTCTAGTTTATGTAAAAATATTATTGTTTATAGACAATTTAAAACTAGAGTTTTCTTAATTTTTTATGAAAAATATTAAATATAAAGTTATTAATGTTCATATACAATAGAAAAATATAGGAAATTTAAAGCATTCATAGCTATTATAAATTTAAGAAGTAAGTAAAAATATAGAAATAATGGAAGTTAAAAAAAAATAAAAAATATTATTGTCAATATACATAAAAAATGGTATATTATTCATTATATACATTGATATTGTTAAATTATAAAGGAGCTTTTATGAAAAAAGGAAACTTAGAGAATCAAGACGAATTAGATAGTTTTAATATTGTTAAAAGTGGTTCTTTACTTGAAGATATTAAAAAAGTAGAAATAAAATTAAATCAAGTTCCAGATATAGAAGTAAAAGAAGTTGTAATAAAAGAAACAGGAAATTTTTTAAATTTAAAGGATAACATTATTAATATTCCTGTTGAGATGATTGTATTTCCTTTTTTTACTCCTCAAAAACAAAATAAAAGAGTAAATTTTCAATATTCTTTTGAGGATTTAGGGGTAACAATGTCTTGTACCCTAATAGCTAAAGATAACAATGATAAAGTATTTCAACCTTCTATATTTGAAGAAAAAATATATACTTATTTAATTTCAATGTATGAATTGAAAAAAGAATTGAATAATACAGATGATTATATAGAGTTTGAAATTTCAGATTTTATTGTTAACTTTTTAGGAAATAAAATGAATAGAACTTATTATACTAAAGTTGAGCAAGCTTTAAAAAATTTAAAAAATACAGAGTATCAATTTGTAGTATCTAATCATACAAAACTTGGGAATTATAAATTTGAAGATGAAGAGTTTAAATTATTGACATATCAAAAGTTAGAGAAGGGTAGAAGAAAATTCTATAGAGTTACATTAAATAAAAATATAAGACAAAAAATAAAAGATAAGAGATATATTAAGTATAATTCACGTTCACTTTTAGAGATTTTAACAAAAGATCCAATAGCTGGAAGAATATATAAATATATCAGCAAAATAAGATATGATAAAGATAGAGATAGAATAAATTTAAGAACATTAGCAGCTGTTATTCCTCTTAAAACAGAGCAAATAACAGAAAGAGCTAATAAAAACGGAGAAGTAAAACAGTATGTTCTATGTAGATTAAAACAAGTATTAAAAAGAGTAGAAAAAGCTTTTGATGTATTAGTAGAATTAGAATATATTTTAAGTTATAAAGCTGAGTATGTTAAAAGTGAAGATACTTATTATTTAGATTATATTTTCAATAAGGAAAAAGATGGGGATTGCCATGTATCTACTTTCATAGAAAATAAAGCAGAAAGAGCTTCAATTGGATATAAAAAAGATAGAAATATTGATATTGAAGATGCAGAAATAATTGAAGTTATAGCAGACAACGTTAAAGATAAAAATATTAAAGAAAAAACTCCTAAAAAAGAGATAAAAATTAAAGAAAGTAAGGATAATATTGAATTTTCAGATGAAATTTTAGAAAGAATAAAGAAAGCTAAGAGAAATATATATGTAATGAGAGCTTGGGATAAAAGAACAGATACTAAAATTAAGAAGATTTATAGAGAAGAGGGAGAAGAAAGAACAAGGGAAATTTTAAATATACTCTATAAAAATTTGACAACTAATGTTAAAACAACTTTAGTGCAGTATATTAACGGAATTATAAAGAATCTTTCTATTACAGATAAAGAAAATAATAAACAAAATTTAACTCTTTTTAGTAATGTTGTAAAAGAAAAGGGATTAAAGAGCAAAAAATTGATTAATCAAGCAAGAAGAACAGTTAAAAAGCCAGTTTTAAATAATATAAAAGATTTAGTTGAAGAAACAAATATTCCTAGAGATATGATAGAAGAGTTTGAAAGTTTTGATGAATATGAAAAATTAAAAATAGAAGAGAAAGCATTGGAACTTTGCTCAAAAGAAATGGGCGTTGATATTAATTTCTTATTAGCAATGAAGGCTAAGACAAGGGCAATTTATATTGGAGCAATAAAGGATTATATTGAAAGAGTTATGAAAGAAGAAGAGGAAAATTAAGATTATTACTGTTTATATACATAAAAAGAGAACTATATAGTTCTCTTTTTATGTTAAAATTCTAATACATTTCCAGTATTAGTAGGAAGAATATTAAAGCCAGAATCTTTAAAAATTTTTATAATATTTTTTCCAGTACAATGAGACAAAGCAAGATATTTTATATTCTCTTTTTTTAGATAATTAATTGTTTTTAAAATTCTTTCAGAATTACTTTTACTAAGGTGTAAGCCACCAATAATTCCAACGATTTTTTTATTAGTCCATTTTTTAATATTTTCGATAATGTTAACTATTCCAATATGTGAGCAACCACAAAGAATAAAAAATCCCAATTTTGTATTTAAACCTAATACAATTTCATCACTCATACTATCAAGAATAAACGTAGAATTTTTTTTCTTGTAATAAGAAAGATTAATCTCTTCAAAATCGTTTAATCTTTCAAAATTTGTAAAAGCTGTAATATTTTTAGATAGAATATGTATATGTTCATTAATAAAAGATAAATTAATTTTTTTATCTAGTATGTAATCTTTGGAAAAATTAGCTCCTAAGATTCGAGAGTAAAGTTCTGAAAAACTAAATCTTTTATCAAAAAAATTTTTATTTAAGTAAAGAGTAAAATTATTTCCAAATTTTTCAATATAATTTTTAAGTCCACCTACATGATCGTAATGATTATGACTAAGTACTATAGTATGAATATTTTTAGTATTTAATTTTAGTTTTTCTATATTTTTAATAAATATTCCACTTTGACCAGTATCAAATATGAGAGAAGTATCTTCATCTTGGATAAAAACAGAAAATCCAAACTCATTAACTAAGTTTGGATCACAACTTAAATCATTTTCTATAAGTATTATTATTTTCATAAAACCAACTACTTTTTACTAGAAACCCAATATACTAGTGATGAAGTAAAACCTGGATTTCTATATCTATGTGGAGTGTTTTGTTTTATAAATATAGAGTCTCCTTCATAGAGATGATAAAGGGTTTTATCTAATTCAATTTCTAATTCACCTTTGACAACTATTCCAATTTCGTCATATCCATGACCCCATGACATATCGCTAAAAGAACTTTCTTCTTCAATAGTTATTGCAATTCCATTTAAACTTGCTTTTCTATTTAAAAGACTTTCAACTTTTGTATTAGTTTCAACATTTTTTAATATTTCTTCTCTTTCTGCAGCTCTTGTAACAGGGTTACTAGCAATTTCTTCATCCAAAATTTCCATAAGATTAATTCCTAAAGCTGAACATATTTGCTGAAGGTTATTTATTGAAGGGCTATTTAAGTCACGTTCAATATTACTTAAAAATCCGATTGAAAGACCAGTAATTTCAGATAGTTGTTTTAATGTATAATCCTTGTTTTTTCTAATAGTTTTAATTTTTTCCCCTAGTTTCATTAATTGCTGTTCCTCCATAAAAAGTTTAATTGATATGATTATACCATAAAGATTAATTAATGTAAATTCAATAAAATATAAAAAATACTAAATAACAAAAAAATTAAGTTTAGTTAAAAAAAAATTAAAAATTTCAAAAAAGTATAAATATAGTATAATGAAAAAAATAATAAAATAGTTAATAACATAATAAAATTAAAAAATAATATAATAAAATTAAAAGAGTAGAGAACAGAAAAATTCAATATTTCTGTAGATGATATTTCATTTTAGTGAAAAAAATTCTTGAAATATTTTATTTGTTATGTTATACTTTTTGATGTATTTAAAGTAACAATAATATACGTAAAAAGAACGTAATATATTGTTAATTAAAATTAAATTTTAATTAAGTATAATTAAACAAAAAAGGAGAAAAAATGGACGTAATTAAAGGAGTAGTTTTATTATTTGTAGTTTTAGGAGGATTTTCACTATTTAGTATGAAAGCTCCAAAGGGTATGAAAGCAATGGGAGCATTAGCAGGAGCAGCAACAGCAAGTTTCTTAGTAGAAGCTTTCCAATTATACGTTGGAGGAGATTTATTTGGAATTCCTTTCTTAGGAGAGGTAGGAAAAGCTGCTGGTTCAATGGGAGGAGTTGCTTCAGCAATATTAGTACCTATAGCTTTAGGAGTAAACCCAACATATGCAGTATTAGTAGGAGTATCAGTAGCAGGGTTTGGAATATTACCAGGTTTCTTAGCTGGATATATTTTATCTTTTATTATTCCAAAAGTAGAGCAAAAAGTTCCTCAAGGATTAGATTTAATTTTTGTAATTTGTTTTATTTCACCATTAGCAAGATTAATAGCATCAGTATCTAATCCAATAGTAAATTCTACTCTATTAAATATAGGAGGAATTCTTGAATCGGCTTCTCATTCAAGCCCAATATTAATGGGAATAATATTAGGAGGAGTAATAACAGTTGTTGCAACAGCACCATTATCATCAATGGCACTTACAGCAATGATGGGATTAACAGGAGTTCCTATGGCAATTGGAGCACTTTCAGTAATGGGCTCTTCATTTATGAATGGAGTATTTTTCCATAGAATGGGATTTGGAGATAGAAAAACAACAATAGCAGTTGCAATAGAACCATTAACACAAGCTGACTTAATATCTGCTAATCCTGTACCAGTATATATAACAAACTTTATAGGTGGAGCATTAGCAGGAGTTGTAGTAGCACTTTATGGACTTGTAAATAATGCAACAGGAACAGCTACACCAATAGCAGGATTAATGGTAATGTATGGATTTAATGATGCAATGACAGTAACAAAAGTAGCTTTAATGTGTGCTGCATCTGGAATATTTGCTGGATTCTTAGGATCAATAATATTTAAAAATTATAAAATAAAAACAGTAGAAGAGATAAGAGGTAAAAATTAATGGATAGCTTAAGAGAATTATTTAAAATAGGATGTGGACCTTCTAGTTCTCATACAATGGGACCAGAGAGAGCAGCTAAGAAATTCAAGGCTGAAACAGAAGGAGCTAATTTATATATAGTTGAGCTTTATGGAAGTTTAGCAGCTACTGGTAAGGGACATTTAACAGATTGGATAATTGAAGAAACTTTAAAACCTACAAAAACAGAGATAGTATGGATGCCAGAGTATATTCATGAATATCATACTAATGGAATGAAATTTATAGCTTTAGATAAAGATGGAAAAGTTATGAAGGAATGGTTGGTATTCTCTGTTGGTGGAGGAACAATAAAAGAGCTTACAGATAAGAGAAGTGGAGCTGGACAATGCTATAATTTAACTAAGATGGATGATATTATGGCATGGTGTAAAGAGAATAATAAAGAGCTTTGGGAATATGTAGAGTATTGTGAAGGACCAAGTATTTGGGCTCATTTAAAAGATATACTAGATACAATGAATGCAGCTGTAGATAGAGGTATTAGAAAAGATGGAGTACTTCCTGGAAAATTAAGATACCCAAGAAAAGCAAAAGAAATCTATGATAAGATAGATAAAAAGAGAAACTATCTAGTAATAACTAAAAAGATATTTGCTTATGCACTAGCTGTATCAGAAGAAAATAGTAGTGCTGGGACAATAGTAACAGCTCCTACATGTGGAGCAGCTGGAGTTATTCCAGGATTATTAAGAGCTCTAATAGAGGAGTATGAATTAGATGAAACTACAGCATTAAGAGCTTTAGCAGTAGCTGGACTTATAGGAAATTTAATAAAAGAAAATGCAACAATATCTGGTGCTGAGGGTGGATGTCAAGCTGAAATAGGAGCGGCATGCTCTATGGCAGCAGGAATGGCAGTATATATCTTAGGAGGAACAACAGAACAAATAGAATATGCAGCTGAGATGGGAATGGAACATCATCTTGGAATGACTTGTGATCCTGTTGGTGGATATGTACAAATTCCTTGTATAGAAAGAAATGCAATAGTAGCAGTAAGAGCTTTAAATACAGCTGATTATGCACTATCAACTAACGGAGAGCATACAATAAGCTTTGACCAAGTTGTAATAACTATGAAGGAAACAGGAGTAGATATGTGTTCTGCTTATAAAGAAACTTCAACAGGTGGACTTGCAAAATATTATGATAAGTTTTTAAATGATGAAACTATAGATTAATTAAAATAAATTTATGAACTATATGATTTAGTAATTTACTAAGTTGTATAGTTCATTTTTATTTAAAATATATTTTTGCAAAGTGAAGAAATAAAGGGTAAAATATAGGTAAAAGAAAAATATGGAGGAAAAAATGAAAGAGTATAGAGGAAAAATCCCCTTTTTATTGAAAGAAATAGGAGGAAAAATACTATATCTTTGTTCTTCAAATAGAAATATAGAAGATTATTATAATGTATTAAGTGATATATATAGTGGAAATATATTAAAATTAGAGAATACTCAATCAAAGGATGAATTAGAAAAAGATAATTATGACTTATTAGAAATTCTAAAATCAGATGAAGATTTTATTATTTTACTTTCTTTAGAAGCTATTTTAAGAGAATACTTTTTAGAGGGAAAAAGATATGAGATAGAAATAAGAAAAAGTTTGGATATAAAAGAATTAGAAAATTCTTTAGAAGAGAGTGGATATAATAAAGAGTATATGGTAGAAGAAAGAAATCAGTACAGTATGAGAGGAGATATATTAGATATTTTTCCTAAAAATAGTGAGTATCCAGTTAGAATTGAGTTTACTTTTAATAATGAAGTAGAGAGAATAGCATATTTTGATATAGAAACTCAAAAAAGTGTTGAGAAAAAAAATCAAGTTTATATGTATATAAACAATAATATAGAAGAGAAAAATAGTTTTTTAGATTTTTTAAATAATAGAAATGATTTAAAAATTTTTATAGAAAATATAGATTTATTAAATTATAAATTAGAAGAGATTCTTTCTAATAGTGAGATTAAAGAAAAGAGTATAAAAGGAATATATAATAATTTTTTAAAAATAGCTAAATCAGTTGAAATAAATAAATTTACTCACGAGGAACTTCAAAATTTTGAGAGTATAGAGTATGTAAAAAAAATTGGTAAAGATCCATTACAAAAAATAAAAATAGTATCTGATGAAGAAAAAAGATACCGAGAGATATTCAAAGGTTATAATTTCGAATATGAAAAGTATCCATTATTTGAAGGATATAAAGAGGAGAAGCTTCTTGTACTAACAGATAGAGAATTAAAAGGTATTAGAGTAAGAAGAGAAAAAAAGGATAAAGGATTTCAAAGATATAAAAATATAGCAGAAATTCAAGAAGGAAACTATATTATACATGAGAATTATGGAGTAGGTCTATATCTAGGAATTGAAATAATAGATGGACATGATTATTTAAAAATTAAATATGCTGGAGAGGATAAACTTTTTGTTCCAATAGAAGGAATAGGAAAAATAGGAAAGTATGTATCAATAGATGGAGAGATACCAGAAATATATAATTTAGGAAGAAAAGGTTTTAGGAAAAAAAGAGAAAAAATAGCTGAAGAGATGTTACAATTTGCAAAAGAAATAGTAGAAATCCAAGCTAGAAGAGATTTAGAAGCTGGATATTCTTTTGCTCCAGATAATTTATGGCAGGAGGAATTTGAAGAGAGTTTTCCATATAAAGAGACTCCTTCACAATTACAGGCTATTGAAGATGTAAAAAGGGATATGGAATCTTCAAGAATAATGGATAGAGTAGTATGTGGAGATGTGGGGTATGGGAAAACAGAGGTAGCTATAAGAGCAGCTTTTAAAGCAGCTATTGAAGGTAAACAAGTGGTGCTTATGGTTCCTACTACAGTTCTAGCTCAACAGCATTATGAGAGATTTACAGAGAGAATGAAAAATTATCCAATAAATATAGAATTATTAAGTCGTTTATTAACTTCTAAAGAACAAACTCAAACTTTAAAAAAGATAAAAGAAGGGGGAGTAGATATAGTAATAGGTACTCATAGAATTTTGTCAGAAGATGTTGAATTTAAGGATTTGAGACTTGTAATTATAGATGAGGAACAAAAATTTGGAGTAAAAGCAAAGGAAAAATTAAAAAAACTAAGAAGTAAAGTAGATGTACTAACTTTAACTGCAACTCCTATACCAAGAACTTTAAATTTAGCTCTTTTAGGAATAAGAGATTTATCAGTGATAGATACTCCGCCAGAGGGAAGAAAACCTATCAATACTTTTTTTGTTGAAGGGCTTGAAAAAAATATAAGAGAGATTATTATGAAGGAGATAGCAAGAGAGGGACAGGTATTTTATATTTTTAACTCAGTAAAGGGTATAGAAAAAAAGACTCAAGAGTTGAGAAAAATTTTACCAGAATATTTAAAAATAGATTTTGTACATGGTCAGATGACTCCAAGAGATATAAAAGAAAAAATTAAAGAGTTTGAAAATGGAGAGATAGATATATTAGTAGCTACTACAATTATAGAAAATGGAATAGATATAGAGAATGCTAATACTATGATTATAGATAGAGCTGATAAGCTAGGACTTTCACAAATATATCAATTGAGAGGGAGAGTAGGAAGAGGAAATAGACAAAGTTATTGTTATCTTCTGACTAAAGAGTATCAAACAAAGAAAGCTAAAGAAAGAGAAGAATCAATAAAGAATCTTGAAGAGATTGGTGGAGGGGGACTTCAACTTTCGATGGAGGATATGAGAATAAGAGGAGCTGGAGAGATACTAGGAGAAAAGCAACATGGAATATTGGAAACTTTTGGGTATACTCTATATATGAAGATGCTTCAAGAGGAGATAGATAAAATAAAAGGAAGGTTTGAAGAGGATATAGATGATATAGAGATAAAAGTAAATTATCCAGCGTTTATACCTAATGAATATATAGAAAAAGATGAAAAAATAAAAGTCTATAGAAGAATAACGGAAGTAAAGAGTATAATTGAATTAGAAAATATAAAAGATGAATTAATAGATAGATTTGGAAAAATGCCAGTAGAGGCACAAGGATTTTTTAGATATATAGGTTTAAAATTTAGAGCTAAAAAATTAGGAATAAAAAATGCTCTTGAGATAAAAGGAAAAGTTGAGTCTATTATAAAATTTAATAATGATAAGGTAAACTTTGATGTTTTATTAAAACTAATACAAGAAGGACTAATAAAATATCAGAAAAAAGATGATACAATAGAGTATAACGGAACAATCGAGGATTTTTTAAATGTATATGAACAATAATATAATGGAGGGATACTATGAAAGAGTTTGATAGACTTGTAGATATAATAAGGATATTAAGAAGTGAAAATGGTTGTCCTTGGGATAGAGAGCAGACATTAGAAAGTTTAAAACCTTGCTTGAGAGAGGAAGTAGCAGAACTATTAGAGGCTATGGAAGGAGATATAGAAGAGCATAAGGGAGAATTAGGAGATGTTCTAATGAACTTAGTTTTTCAAGCTGATATTCGTGAAAAAGAAGGGAAATTTAATATTGAAGATGTTGCTTATGAGATAAATGAAAAATTAATAAGAAGACATCCTCATGTATTTAAGGAAAAAAATAGTGAGATATCTACAAAAGAGGTTTTAACTAATTGGGATGAGATAAAAAAGACAGAGAAGTTGCATGAAAATAGAAAATCAGTAATAGATGGAGTTCCTAAATATCTTCCAGCACTATCTAAAGCTCAAAAAATACAGAAAAAAGCATCAAAAGTTGGTTTTGATTGGGATAATGCAGAACAAGTATTTGATAAAATCTATGAAGAGTTAGATGAATTAAAAGTTGAGATAGAGAGAAAAGATAAAGAGAAAATGAAAGATGAATTAGGAGATGCATTATTTTCCATTGTAAACATAGCTAGATTTTTAGATATAGATGCAACTGAAGCACTAGAAGGAACAATAAAAAAATTTGATAAGAGGTTTAGATATGTTGAACAAAATTGTGATATTGAAAAAACTTCATTGGAAAATTTAGAAAAACTTTGGCAAAATGCAAAAAAAGCCATTGACTTATAGAAAAAATGTAGTATATATAGTATAAAGAGGAGTAGATATGAGACTAGATAAATTTTTAAAAGTGAGCAGAATAATTAAAAGAAGACCTATTGCTAAAATCGTGGTAGATGGTGGAAAAGCTAAACTTAATGGTAAAGTAGCAAAGGCAAGTACAGAGGTAAAAGTAGGTCAGATATTAGAATTAGAGTATTTTAATAAGTATTTTAAATTTGAGATATTAGAAGTACCTACTGGAAATGTAGCAAAAGAGAGAACCTCAGAACTTATAAATGTGTTAGAAAGTAGAGGAATTACTGTGGATATAGATGGCGAGGAGGATATTTTTTAATGAAATTCTCTTTAAATTCAAATGCTAAAATAAATATTGGTTTAAATGTGACAGGAGTTTTACCTAATGGCTATCATCTATTGGATATGGTAATGATACCAATATCTCTTACTGATAAACTTGAAGGAGAGATATTTGAAGAGGATGGAGAATTAGAGATTACTACTAATAAACCAAGTATTCCAACTGGAAAAGAAAATATTCTTTGGAAAATATATGATAAATTTTATGAGAGAAGTGGACTTACAAAAAAAAGAGTAAAAATATATTTAGAAAAAGTTATTCCACATGAAGCTGGTCTAGGTGGAGGAAGTTCTAATGGAGCTTTTTTCTTAAAAGAATTAAATGAATATCATAAAGACTTCTTTTCTTTAGATGAGTTAATAGAGTTAGGAAAAAGTGTTGGAGCAGATATTCCTTTCTTTATAATCAATAAGCCTAGTAGAGTGAAAGGTATTGGAGAGAAAATAGGGATAATAGAGAATAATTTGGATAAAGATATTATTTTGATTAAGCCAAATTTTGGAGTATCAACAGCTAAAGCATATAAAAATATGTATATGCTCAAAAATAAAAAAGATGCTAATATAGATAAAATAATAGAGGGATTAAAAGATAATAATCTTTCTTTAATAGAAGAGAGTATAGAAAATAATTTGGAACAGGGACTTTTACTTGAAGATACTAATATAATAGAATTTAGAAAAAAATTAGAAAAAATTTCTAACATGAAATTTTTTATGTCTGGGAGTGGAAGTGCATACTATGCTTTTACAGAAAATGGAAAAGAAAAAGTAGAGGCAATAAGGGAGCAATTACAACACTGTGAAGTACATCTTTGCAGAGGGTTATAATGATTACATAAAAAAGGGAAGGTGCATGATTATGAAAATTACAGATGTAAGATTAAGAGCAGTAAAAGGAGAAAATGAACTAAAATTAAAAGCTTATGCAGATGTAACTTTTGATGAGTGTTTTGTTATTCATGGGTTAAAAATTATTGATGGACAAAAAGGAATGTTTGTAGCTATGCCATCTAGAAAAATGCCAGATGGAGAGTATAAAGATATAGTTCATCCTATTACTCCTGAGTTGAGAAAAGAGATTACTGATACTGTAATTGCCAAGTATAATGAAGCAAAACCTGAAGAGGTAGTAGAAGAGTAATTTGGAAGATGCTAAAAAATGGAGAAATTATTTTCTCCATTTTTTTGTTAAAATGCTAAGAGAAAAAACAGAAAAATATCAAAAATGTATATATTGAATTTGAAAAAATTTTTTTACTAGATTTTATATCCCAATTATGCTAGAATATCACAGTGAAAAATTGTGATAAAAATCATAATATTTTAGGGAGGAAAAATGTTAGTAAAAGAAAAAGAGTTAAAACAAGAGAGAGTTTCAAGAGATGCTAAAGAGTTGTTTGAGATTGATGGTAGACCAGCTTTTATAGAAGCTTTACCGCTAGCTTTTCAGCATATTGTAGCTATGTTTGTAGGAAATGTAGCTCCCATTTTGATAATTTCTAGAGTTGCAAAATTAGACCCAAGTGTTACAACAATTTTAATTCAATGTGCTATGTTAGCAGCAGGAGTAGCAACATTTTTACAAATTTATCCAATAAAACTTTTTGCTGGATTAAGAATTGGTTCTAAATTACCAGTAGTAATGGGAACAAGCTTTGGATTTTTACCAACAGTGTTGGCTATATTAGGAGGAAACTCAGTAAATTTACCAGTTTTATTTGGAGCACAAATAGTAGGGGGAGTAGCTTCAATATTAATAGGAGCTTATCTAAAAAAAATAAGAAAATATTTTCCACCATTAGTAGCAGGAACTGTTGTATTTTCAATAGGATTATCACTATTTCCAATTGGTATTAACTATATGGCTGGAGGAGTAGGAACACCTACATATGGTTCTTATCAAAACTGGACTATCAGTTTAATTGTATTAGCAACAGTATTATTCTTTAATCAATTTACTAAAGGTATTACTAAATTATCATCGATTTTAATAGGAATAGTAGTAGGATATGTAATTTCAGTTTGTTTAGGAATAATTAACTTTGCACCAGTAAAAGAAGCAGCTTGGTTTGCTTTTCCAAAATTTTTCATATTTGGAACTCCAAAGTTTGAAGTAGGTTCTATGGTAGCTATGATAATAATGTATCTTGTAACAGCTATTCAAGCTGTAGGAGATTTATCAGCTATTACTTTAGGAGCAGTAAATAAAGAAGTAACAGATAAAGAGCTATCAGGTGGAGTAATAGGAAATGGAGTGGCAGCAATAATGTCAGCAGTATTAAACTCTTTTCCAACTGCAACTTATTCTCAAAATGTAGGTCTTGTAGTTTTAACTAAGGTTGTAAGTAGATACATAATAGGGATAGCAGCAACTGTTTTATTAGTAGCAGGATTTGTGCCAAAGTTTGGTGCTATTATAAATACAATTCCTTCAGCAGTAATTGGAGGAGGAACAATTACAGTATTCTCAATGATAACAATGACAGGTATTCAAATAATAAGTAAAAGTGGAATCACAGGTAGAACAATGGTAATAGTTGGATTATCAGTAGCAATAGGAGCTGGTATAGGACAAGTTCCACAAGCTATTGCTCAATTTCCTCAATTTATAAAATTAATATTTGGTTCGAGCGTTGTAATGTCTACATTACTAGCTTTATTACTAAATATTATTTTACCTAAAGAAGAGAATAAATAATAAAAAACTGACTTAGATTATTCTAGGTCAGTTTTTAATATATTTTTTAATATATTTTTTAAAGCTTTAGATTTACTAGGATTCCCTTTAGCAGATATACCTATTTGGTAATCTTCAGTTTCTAGAATACTAGCAAAACGACAATTCATCTCTTCTTTAGAGGTAATATTGTTAACCAATATATTTTTAGAATTACAAAACTCATAGATATATCTATTAAACTCTGGATTATCAGTAGCAGCTATAACTAAAAACTTATCTTCTAGGAGAGTTTTTTCAAACTCTCCTATTTTAATATTTATATTTTTAAGAGTTAAAAATTTTTCTTCTTTAATATCTTTAGTAATAACAGTTATATTAGTATTATATTTAAGCAATGTTTCTACTTTTCTAAAGGCTATTTTTCCAGCTCCAATAACCAATATATTTTTATTTTTTAAGTCTATAAATAGTGGAAAAAAATTTTTATTCATTTACTAACTCCAAAATTAAGATTATTTAATAGCTTCAATAATTCCATTAGCATCATAAACTTTTGCTTCAAAATCTACAGTTAATCTATATTTTCTCATAGTTTCACTTGTAACAGGACCTATTGAAGCAAATTTAATATTTTTTACAGATTCTATATCATACTCTATACTTTCCATAAAAGCATCAACTGTAGATGAACTTAGAAAAGTAACTATTTCTACTTTCTTTAAAGTATTTAATACTTCTTCTTTATCTCTTATTATTTTTTTAGTCTTGTAGGCAATTATTTTATCAAAATGTCTATCATAAATGGAGTTTAATTTTTTTGTATCACAAGGAGATATATCAGAAGTTATAATTAGAATTTTCTCTCCAACTGCTGTGTAGTAAATAGCTTCTTCAGCAAGTTTTTCAACTAGATATTCTTTAGGTATAAAATCAGCTTTAATTTTATATCCTTCTAATAGTTCTTTCGTTTTACTTCCAACAGCCCCTATTTTAAGATGGGCTATATCTCTGATATCTTCAATTTTATTCATAAACTCTCTAACTCCATTAGGTGAATTAAAAAGTAGAATAGAATAAGATTTTAACATCTCTCTATCTATTTTATCAAGAGTAGATTCTATTTCAATAAATGGAAGCTCTATAGCAAATCCACCTATTTTCTCTATCTTATCAGAAAGTTCCCTAGCTTGTCTTTTATCTCTAGTTACTAAAACTTTTTTCCCAAAAAGTTGAGTATTTTCAAACCATTTAAAAGTATCTCTAAGATTTACCACTTCTCCTATTATTGTAATAGCAGGAGGTACAATTTTTTTCTCTTTAGCTATCTCTACTATATTATCAAGAGTTCCAGTAGTAACTCTTTGTTCAGCAGTAGCTCCTTTTTCAATAATAGCTATAGGAGTATTAGGATTTTTTCCATTAGTTATCAAATCATTAACTATAATTGGTAAATTTTTTATTCCCATAAGAAAAACTAATGTCCCATCTAATTTAGCTATAGCTTCAAAATTATGCCATGAACCATCTTTCATTGTATGTCCTGTAAATACATGAAAAGATTTAGCTATACCTCTGTGTGTTACAGGAATACCAGCATATGCAGGAACAGATATAGCTGAAGTTATACCTGGAATCTCCTCAAATTCTATTTCATTTTCAAGAAGAGCTTGTATCTCTTCTCCACCTCTACCAAAGACAAAAGGATCTCCTCCTTTAACTCTGGCTACTATTTTTCCTTCAAGAGCTTTTTTTACAATTGTATTATTGATTTCACTTTGTATAACTCCACCCTCACAGTTTCCTTTTCCTAAATATATCATTTCGACATCTTTTTTAGCATAATTTAAAATATGATTATTGATAAGTCTATCATATACAATACAATCAGCTTCTTCAATAGCTCTTTTTCCTTTTAAAGTGAGAAGTTCAGCATCTCCAGGACCAGCTCCCATTATATATACTTTTCCTTTTTTATTCATGAATTTTCTCCTTTATAGTATCAGCAAGTTTTTGTGCTACTCTAATTCCTTCACTAAGTTTTTCAGTGATAGAGGCTGTATAACCTAGATTATCTTTAAAATATACTCCATAAAAAGTGATTTTATCTCCATTTACCTCTGAATAACAACCCATTGGTGTATGGCAACCACCATCAAATATTTTAGAAAACTCTCTCTCAATTACTACTATTTTTTCAATATCTTCTTTATGAATAGTTTTTAAAATATTTTTAATTTCTTCATCATTTTTCCTACATTGTATATGTAATACTCCTTGAGCAGGAGCAGGAAGAAAAATTTTAGGGTCGAGATATTCAGTAATTTCATTCTCTAATCCTACTCTTTTTAAGCCAGCAGCAGCAAGTAATATGGCATCATAATCTTCTGTTTTTAATTTATTTAATCTAGTATGAATATTTCCTCTAAGTTGTTTTATTTGTAAATCAGGTCTTAAACTTTTTATATTCATAGTTCTTCTCAATGAGCTAGTTCCAACTATAGCTCCCTTAGGAAGTTCCATCAATGTTTTACCATTTTTAGAAATAAGAACATCTCTTTGGTCCTCTCTATCAGGAACAGCTCCACAAACTAATCCTTCAGGAGAAATACTAGGCATATCTTTCATAGAGTGTACTGCTAAATCAATAGTTCCATTTAAAAGTTCTATTTCAATTTCTTTAGTAAAAAAACTTTTAAGAGATTTGTCACTATTATTCCAGTTACTAATTAAATCTTTATCTCCACTAGTAACTATTTTTTTTATTTCAAACTCATACTCTGGAAAGTTCTTTTCAAGTTGTTGTTTAACTATTTCACTTTGAGCAAGAGCTAAGATACTTCCTCTACTTCCGATAACTATTTTTTTTTTCATAAAATATTGTCCTTTCTAATTGTATTAATGAATATTATCTTATTTTTAGATATTTAAGTATGATAATATTATATAATATAATCTAATAAAAATTAAGAATAATAATATATTTAAGAATATTTTTATTAAATAGATATTAATACTTTTTATAAATATAATATATTTGTTTTATGAGTTTATAAAGAAAAAATAAAAGGTTAACTTTTTATAGTAATTATAGTAAAATATAGTAGATATAATTATTAAAATTTTGAAAGGAATATAATTGATGAAAAAATATATAATCGAACCAGAATATGATGGATACGAGATAGGAACATATCTTAAAGAAATAAAAGGATATTCAGGAAGAGGATTAAGAAATTTAGAAATATATCTAAATGGAAAAAGAGTAAAAAATAATAGTAAAAAAGTAAGAAAATTAAATAGATTACATATTAGAGAAAAAGAGAAAGAAACAGGGATAAAACCTATGGATATCCCTATAAAAATAGCTTATGAAGATAAAAATTTACTTTTGATAAATAAAGACCCATATATAATAGTACATCCTACTCAGAAAAAAGTAGATAAAACTTTAGCTAATGGAGTAGTAAATTATTTTTTAAAAACAACTGGAAAAGTTATGGTGCCAAGGTTTTATAATCGTCTTGACATGAATACTTCTGGTATAATAATTGTAACTAAGAATGCCTATGCTCAATCTTATCTTCAAGAGAAGGGAATTGTAAATAAATTTTATCAAGCAATAGTATTAGGAATTGTAGAAAAAGATGAGTTTTTAATAGATAGACCTATTGGAAAAATAGGTGATGAGCTTAGAAGAGTTGAACTTCAACCAGAAGATGGAGGGCAAATTGCCCAAACTAAAGTAAAAGTTTTGAAAAGATTTCCAGAAAAAAATTTAACTCTTATAGAAGCTGAGCTTTTAACAGGAAGAACACATCAGATAAGAGCACATATGGCATTAGAAGGTTATCCACTTTTGGGAGATGAGCTTTATGGTGGAGCTGATAATAGAGCAGATAGACAGATGTTACATTCATATAAAACAGAATTTTCAGATGTAGAAACAGGAGATTTAAAAAGTATAGAAGTTGAACTTCCAGAAGATATGAAAAAATTATTAGAATTAGAATAGTATTTGATGTGAGAAAAAATAGAACAGATATATAAAATAAACAGCTATAACTGATTAAAAAATAATCGTAAAAAGATGAAATTTAACTCTAATAAAATTATTAGAAAAGACTTAATTGACAAAGCGTTGAACTTGTTATATATTTTATGTAGATAATAAAAAACATAAAATAATTTACATAGTTAAATAAAAATTTAGGAGGAATAGAAATGGCAGTTAAAGTAGCAATTAACGGATTCGGAAGAATCGGAAGATTAGCATTAAGATTAATGGTAGGAAACCCTGAGTTTGATGTAGTGGCAATCAATGACTTAACAGATGCTCACATGTTAGCTCACTTATTCAAATATGACTCAGCACAAGGAAGATTTGATGGAACAATCGAAGTTAAAGAAGATGCTTTCGTAGTAAACGGAAAAGAAATTAAAACTTTCGCAAAAGCTAACCCAGAAGAATTACCTTGGGGAGAATTAGGAGTAGACGTAGTTCTTGAGTGTACTGGATTCTTTACTAAGAAAGAAAAAGCAGAAGCTCACATTAAAGCAGGAGCTAAAAAAGTAGTTATTTCTGCACCAGCAACTGGAGATCTTAAAACTGTAGTTTACAACGTAAACCACGATATATTAGATGGAACTGAAACAGTTATATCAGGAGCTTCTTGTACAACTAACTGTTTAGCACCTATGGCTAAAGTTCTAGAAGATAACTTCGGAATCGTAGAAGGATTAATGACAACTATCCACGCTTATACAAATGACCAAAATACATTAGATGGTCCACACAGAAAAGGAGATTTAAGAAGAGCAAGAGCTGCTGCTTCTAACATCGTTCCTAATACAACTGGAGCTGCAAAAGCTATTGGATTAGTAATTCCTTCACTAAAAGGAAAATTAGATGGAGCTGCTCAAAGAGTTCCTGTAATTACTGGATCAATAACTGAATTAGTATCAGTTTTAGCTAAACCAGTAACTGTAGAAGAAATCAACGCTGCTATGAAAGCTGCTTCAAACGAGTCATTCGGATATACAGAAGAAGAGTTAGTATCATCTGACATCATCGGAATCAACTATGGATCATTATTTGATGCTACTCAAACAAGAGTTATGACAGTAGGAGACAAACAATTAGTTAAGACTGTTGCTTGGTATGACAACGAAATGTCTTATACTTCTCAATTAATCAGAACTCTTAAAAAATTCGTAGAATTATCTAAATAATTACCTGAATTTGAGATTAACTAAATAGAAATAGAATAGCGGAACTTTTGGGTTCCGCTATTTTTAAGAAAAGATATTAACGGGAGGCAATCTAAATGGCTAAAAAAATAGTTACAGATTTAAACGTTAAAGGACAAAAAGTATTAATGAGAGTTGACTTTAACGTACCTATGAAAGATGGAAAGATAACAGATGAGAACAGAATTGTTGCTGCTCTACCTACTATAAAATATGTATTAGAAAATGGAGGAAGAGTAATAGCTTTCTCTCACTTAGGAAAAGTTAAAACTGAAGAGGACTTAGCTAAAAAATCTTTAAGACCAGTTGCTGAAAGATTAGCTGAGTTATTAGGACAATCAGTTAAATTTGTTCCAGCTACAAGAGGAGCTGAATTAGAAGCTGCTGTAGCTGAATTAAAAGATGGAGAAATCATGATGTTCGAAAATACAAGATTCGAAGATCTTGATGGTAAAAAAGAATCTAAAAATGATCCTGAATTAGGAAAATACTGGGCATCTTTAGGAGATCTATTTGTAAACGACGCATTTGGAACAGCTCACAGAGCTCATGCTTCAAATGTTGGAATAGCTGCTAACATAGGAGAAGGAAAAACTGCTGCAGGATTCTTAATGGAAAAAGAGATTAAATTCATAGGAGGGGCAGTAGATAATCCTGAAAGACCTTTAGTTGCTATCTTAGGAGGAGCTAAAGTATCTGATAAAATAGGAGTTATTGAAAATCTTTTAGTAAAAGCTGATAAAGTTCTAGTAGGAGGAGCAATGATGTTCACATTCCTAAGAGCTTTAGGAAAAAATACAGGAACTTCATTAGTTGAAGAAGATAAAATAGAATTAGCAAAAGAACTATTAGCTAAAGCTAATGGAAAATTAGTTCTTCCAATAGATACAGTAGTAGCTAAAGAATTTAACAATGATGCAGCTCATGTAACTGTATCAGTCGATGAAATTCCAGCTGACCAAATGGGATTAGACGTTGGACAAGGAACTGTAGAGTTATTTGCTAAAGAAATTGCTGGAGCAAAAACAGTTGTATGGAATGGACCAATGGGAGTATTTGAAATGCCTAACTTTGCAAAAGGAACTATCGGAGTTTGTGAAGCTATAGCTAACTTAACAGGAGCTACAACTATTATTGGAGGAGGAGACTCAGCTGCTGCAGCTATAAGCTTAGGATATGCTGACAAATTTACTCACATCTCTACTGGTGGAGGAGCTTCATTAGAGTACTTAGAAGGAAAAGTATTACCAGGAGTAGAATCTATTTCTGATAAATAATTTAACTATGTAATAAAAAAGGGTGGCTTTTGCCACCTTTTTTATTTTAAATATATTGACAATTATCAATGTGATGATGTATAATAAATTTATAATTATCGATATGAAAAGGAGATAAAGATGAATAAATTTGAGGAAGAAGCTAAAATATTCAAAGCTTTTTGTGATCCTAATAGATTAATGATTTTAGAAATACTAAAAGATGGAGAACAATGTGCTTGTAAACTTTTAGAGCAATTAAATATAGGTCAACCTACACTTTCTCATCATATGAAAATACTTTGTGATTCTGGAATTATAAATAGTGTAAAATATGGTAAGTGGACTCACTATTCAATTAATAAAGAAAAATTAGAAGATATAAAAGGTATTATTGATAGTATGATATAAAAAATTTAAAAAATATATTGATAAATTTAAATGTATAGATATAAAAATGGAGGTATAAAAGATGAGTATATTTGATAAGTTATTTGGGAAGAAAGAGTGTGGATGTTCTTGTGGAACAGAAGTAAAAGAGGAGCCTAAAGTTCAAGAAACAAGTTGTTCTTGCGGAGGAAATTGTGAAGGAACAAATGAGACAAGTAAAATGGAGATCAGAGTTTTAGGACCAGGATGTAAAAACTGTCATACTCTAGAAAAGAATACTTTAGAAGCAGTAAATGAATTAGGATTAGATGTAAAATTAACGCATGTTACAGACTTTGCAGAGATAGCAACATATGGAATTATGTCTACTCCTGGATTATGGGTAGATGGAAAAGTAGTTTCTTATGGAAAAGTTCTGTCAAAAGATGAAATCAAAGAATTATTAAAAAAATTATAAATAAAATTTAGGGTTTGTTATAATTTCTAAATTGTAACATCCCTTTTTATTAGAAAAATAGATTGATAAATATCAATATAAAGGAGAGATTATGAGTTTTATTAGTGAATTATGGAATTTTATACAAAATCAAATTCTAGGAATGAAATGGTTAAATTTATTAGTGGGAGATATATTAGTAAAATTTGGAATGGATAGAGATACTCATCTATTTGGTGGGGTTCAATTCTTTTTTTATGATGTAATTAAGATAACAATATTGCTTTGTTCTTTAATATTTTTTATCAGTTATATTCAAAGTTATTTTCCACCAGAAAGAAGTAAGAAAATTTTAGGAAGATTCCATGGAATATGGGCAAATATAGTAGGAGCACTGTTAGGAACTGTAACTCCTTTTTGCAGTTGTTCATCTATTCCTCTATTTATAGGTTTTTCTTCAGCAGGATTACCTTTAGGAGTAACTTTTTCTTTTCTTATATCTTCTCCTATGGTAGATTTAGGTTCTTTATTATTGTTAATGAGTATATTTGGAATAAAAATTGCTGTATGGTATGTAGTATTGGGACTTGTAATTGCTGTAATTGGTGGTACAATAATAGAAAAATTAAAATTAGAAGACGAGATAGAGGATTTTATCCGTAACGTTAAAGGTGCTGGAAGTATAGATTTAGATATTCCAGAATTAAGTGTAGGAGATAGAATAAGATATGCAAAACAGCAGATGATAGAAACTTTTAAAAAGGTTTTTCCATATATAATTATTGGAGTTGGAATAGGAGCTGCTATTCATAACTGGATACCAGAAAGATGGATTATAGGAATATTAGGAAGTAAAAATCCTTTTGGTGTAATCTTAGCTACTTTAATAGGAGTTCCTATTTATGCTGATATTTTTGGAACTATACCTATAGCTGAGGCATTATTTACAAAGGGAGCAAATTTAGGAAGTATTTTAGCTTTTATGATGGCTGTTACAACTTTATCACTACCATCTTTAGTAATGTTACGTAAAGCTATAAAACCTAAATTGTTAAAAGTATTTATAGGAATTTGTACTGTGGGAATAATTATAGTGGGATACTTTTTTAATGTTATCCAACAATTTATAATATAATGAGGAGAGATATATGAAAATAGTAGTTATTGGAGCTGTTGCAGCAGGAACTTCTGTAATAGCAAAAGCTAGAAGAAATAGTGAAGAAGTGGAGATAGTTTGTTATACAGCAGGAAGAGATATAAGTTATTCTGGATGTGGAATACCCTATTATGTAGGAGAGGATTATATATCGAGAAAAAACTTAACACCTAGAGATGTAAAATGGTTTAAGGATAGGTTTAATGTGGATATTTTTACAGCTCATAAAGTTGAGAAAGTAATTGTAGAAGAGAAAAAAATTCTAGTTAAAAATGAGATTACTGGAGAGGAATTTTTAGATACCTATGATAAATTAGTGATTACAAGTGGTGCTAGAGCAAGAGAGCTAGAGTATAAAGGGGAAAATATTTTCTATGTTAGAAATGTTGAAGATGGAGATAGAATAAAAGAGTTTATAGATAAAAATAATCCTAAGAGTACTCTTGTTATAGGGGGAGGTTTTATAGGGTTAGAGATGTTAGAAAATCTTACTTCTAGAGGAATAAAAACTACTCTTATAGAACAAGAGGATAGAATAGGTGGAAAATTAGATAAAGACATCAGTAGAATGTTAGAAAAATATTTGAAAAAACAAGGGATAGAAGTAATTTTAAAGGATTCTATTGAAACTATTGAAAAAAATAGGGTAAAAACTATTAGTGGAAAAGAGATTGATACAGAGCTTATAATTGGAGCTATAGGAGTGATTCCAAATACAGAGTTTTTACAAGGAACAGAGATAGAACTTAGTAGAGAGGGAGCTATAAAAGTTAATAAATATCTTGAAACTAATATAAAAGATATATATGCAGCTGGAGATTGTGCTTTGGCATATTCAAGTATAACTGGAGAGGAGATTTATTTACCTTTAGGGTCAACTGCTAATAAGATGGGAAGAATCTTAGGAGATAGATTGACAGGTGGAAATTTAGAATTTAAAGGTGTTTTAGGAACTTCAATATTTAGAGTTTTTAATCTTGTAGTTGGAAAAACTGGATTATCTCAAGAGGAAGCAGAAGCTAGAGGATATGATATTGAAATTATCCATAATATAAAGCCAAATCAAACTGAGTATTTAGAAAGCTCAAGAGAGATGATGATAAAAGCTATTGCAGATAGAAAAACAGGTAAATTACTAGGAGTACAGATAGTTGGAGAAAATGGAGTGGACAAGAGATTAGATGTATTTGCTACTCTTTTAACTTTTGGGGCAACTGTGGATCAATTATTTCATATAGATTTAGCTTATGCTCCACCTTTTTCTACTACTAAAGACCCTGTTGCTTATACAGGAATGATTTTAGATAATGCTATAAATGGAAGAAATAAAATAATAACTCCAGAAGAACTAAAGGCTAATTTTTCTGAATATTTAATAATTGATACTCGTTCAGAAAATCAATATAATTCAGTTCATATAGAGGGAGCAATAAATATTCCTTTAGAAAAATTGAGAGAAAAATTAAATAAGTTACCTAGAGATAAAAAAATAGTTGTTCATTGTAATAAAGGGACAACAGGAAATGCAGCTCAAAACATGCTATTGAATTATGGATTTGATGTATATAATCTCTCTGGAGGATTTAAAAATTATAATAATTAAAATAACTTATTTTTCTTTTATTTTTTTAATTTTTAATAATATTTTTTCAAAAAATATGATATAATACTCTTGTAAAAATTCTAAATAAATAAAAAAGGAGTAAGAGTATGGGAAGATTAGTAGGAACTATATCAAGAGGACTTCGTGCACCAATTATTAAGCAAGGAGATGACATATCTGTATTTACAGTAGATGCTGTTTTAGCTGCTGCTGAATCAGAAAATATTGTATTAAGAGATAGAGATGTAGTGGCTATTACTGAATCAATAGTAGCTAGAGCTCAAGGAAACTATGCTACAATTGATGATATTGCAGCTGATGTAAAAGAGAAATATGGAGAGAATACAATAGGACTTATATTTCCAATTTTAAGTAGAAATAGATTTTCTGTTTGCTTAAAAGGAATTGCAAGAGGAGCTAAAAAAATAGTTTTAATGTTTAGCTATCCTTCTGATGAAGTTGGAAATCACTTTATAGATTATGATCTGCTAGATGAAAAAGGAGTTAATCCCTGGACAGATATTTTAACTGAAGCTGAGTTTACAGAAAAATTTGGAAATCCAATTCACGTATTTACAGGAGTAAACTACATAGAGTATTATTCACAATTAATAAGAGAGCAAGGGGCAGAAGTTGAAGTTATTTTTGCTAATAACCCTACTGCTATCTTAAAATATACTGATTGTGTATTAAACTGTGATATTCACACTCGTGTGAGAACTAAAAAATTACTAAAAAAAGCTGGAGCTAAAATAGTTTATGGAATGGATGAAGTCTTAACTACTTCTGTAAATGGTTCTGGATATAACTCTGACTATGGATTACTAGGATCAAATAAAGCAACTGAGGATAGTGTAAAATTATTCCCTCGTGATTGTAAAGAGTTAGTTGTAAAAATCCAAAAAATGTTAAAAGATAAGACTGGAAAAAATATTGAAGTTATGGTTTATGGAGATGGAGCGTTTAAAGATCCAGTTGGAAAGATTTGGGAACTTGCTGACCCAGTTGTTTCACCAGGATATACTGATGGATTAGAGGGAACTCCAAATGAAATAAAATTAAAATATCTAGCTGATAATGATTTAGCTGATTTAAAAGGAGAAGAATTACAAAAAGCTGTAACTGAAGCTATTAAGAGCAAAGATTCTGATTTAAAAGGACAAATGATAACTCAAGGAACAACACCTAGAAGATTAACTGACTTAATAGGATCTCTTTGTGACTTAACTTCTGGAAGTGGAGATAAAGGAACACCTATTATCTTAATTCAAGGATATTTTGATAACTATATAGATGAATAAAAAATTAAGAGGAGCAATTTTGCTCCTCTTTTTTATAATCATATAACTTGTTCTATTAAATTCTTCTTTTTTAAGTAGTGAGCTATATATACAAATGGAGTGTCACATACAGCTACTAAGAATTTCATAAAATATGTAGTTAGGAAAATTTCAATTAATACCTCTTTTGGATAAACTCCATAGAAAGCTATTAAAGTAAAACAAGCATTATCTATAAGTTGGCTAACCATAGTACTAGCATTATTTCTTATCCAAATATGTTTTGGTTCACTATATTTTTTTTTCCAAAACTCATAAGCCCAAATATCGTGAGTTTGAGAGATAAGGTATGAGATAAGAGAAGCTATTACTATTCTTGGCATAAAATCAAATACTCTTTTAACACCATTGAATGTTATAATTCCCTCTTCAATATTAGAAGGTGTAAAAGATACAGCTATCTGCATAATTAGAGTCATTGCAATAAGAGAGAAAAATCCTAAATATACAGCTCTTTGAGCTTCTTTTCTTCCGTAGTTTTCAGCTAAAATATCTGTAACTAAAAATCCCCCTGCATATAGAATATTTCCCAATGTAGTTCCAAAGCCAAATAAGTCAACTAAAAGAACAACTTGAATATTAGCTAAAATAGTTGAAATTGGTATCCAAGCATAAAGTCCAATTCTTCCAAATTTTTTATAAGCAAAAAGTATCAATCCAAAGTTAATAACTAGCATACAAAACCAAAGTAATTCATTTCTAAATATCATTCTATCCTCCTAAATTTATTAAAAAAACTAGGAAGATAAAATAACTAATAAAAAAGAGCAGAAAAACTCTGCTCTTTAAAATAAATAATTACTTTAAATTTTGGCCTAGTTTTTTATAGATGGTTTGTCTGTGTAGAACATCTCCTTGTCTAAACAAGAGTTTATTTAATTTTCAGAAATAGTATATATGAAAAACTCTTAAAAGTCAAACTATTTTTTTAAATTAAAGCAGCTAAAATAACTTATAAATTTCACATAAATGACATTGAAAAATAGTATTATTATATCATAAATCTTTCCCCAAAATATTTTATATAGATTAGTAAAATAAAAATCCCTTTTTCAAAAAATGAAGAGGGATTTTTATTTTTTTATGCTATACTAGAAAAAGAGAAGACTATTTCAATTTGGAGGATGAGATGATGGAATACAAGGTAGAAAACGGTTGGAAAAAAATAGAAAATTTAACAGAAATTTTTAAATTCAGTGAAGGTTATAAAAAGTTTTTAGACTTAGGAAAAACTGAGAGAGAGTTTGTAAATGAAGGAATAAAATATATTGAGAGTAAAGGATTTGTGAGTGCTGATACTAAGGATCAACTTATTCCAGGAGATAAAATCTATTATGTAAATAGAGGAAAAAATCTTGTTTTAGCGGTGATAGGAAAAGAGGATTTAGAAAAAGGAATAAATTATGTAGTATCACACATAGACTCACCAAGATTAGATTTAAAAGGAAATCCATTATATGAAGAGTTTGAACTAGCATATATGAAAACTCATTATTATGGTGGAATAAAAAAATATCAATGGGCTTCTATTCCTTTAGCACTTCATGGAGTAGTAATTTTAGAAAATGGTAAATTAGTAGAGATAGTTATTGGTGAAAAAGATAATGACCCAGTATTTACAATTCCAGATATTTTACCTCATTTAGCAGCCAAAATACAAGGTGATAGAAAAACAGGAGAGGTAATTAAAGGTGAAGAACTTCAAATAATAGTAGGAAGTATTCCTACTACAATTGATAATAAGGAGATAAAATCTAAGGTAAAATATGCAGTTTTAGAGATTTTAAATAGAGATTATGGAATAATAGAAGAAGATTTTATATCTGCAGAGCTTGAGTTAGTACCAGCTGGGAAAGCAAGAGATATAGGATTTGACCAATCTATGATAGGAGCTTATGGACAAGATGATAGAATCTGTGGATATACTTCTATGAGAGCAATAACAGATTTAGAAAAGATTCCTGACAAAACAGCTATCTGTTTCTTAGCAGATAAAGAGGAAATTGGTTCTTCTGGAAGCACAGGACTAAAATCAGATTATTTAGCATATATAACAGGAGATATTTTAGAAAAATCTAAAGGTCATTTTAATGAAATGATGTTGAGAAGAGTACTTTGGAATTCTCAATCTCTATCTTCAGATGTAAATGCTGGTGTAGACCCTATATTTAAAGGAGTACATGATATACAAAATGCAGCTAAAATAGGTTTTGGAGTAGTTGTAACTAAATATACTGGAGCTAGAGGAAAGAGTGGAACAAATGATGCTGATGCTGAGTATGTAGGAAAAATTAGAAGAATTTTAAATAAAGAAAATGTATGTTGGCAAATAGGAGAGTTAGGGAAAGTAGATGAAGGTGGAGGAGGTACAGTAGCTATGTACCTTGCTCATTTAGGAATAAGAACAATAGATATAGGACCAGCACTTCTAGCTATGCATTCACCATTTGAAGTATCATCAAAACTAGATGTATATGAAACTTATAGAGCTTATAAGGCATTTTATAAGAGAGGATAGAAGATAGGGACTGATTACTCGGTCCCTACTTTTTTATTTATTTGAAAGAAATAATCCAAATTGTGCTAAAGTAGCAGAACCTAGATAAGTTCCTATAAATACGAAAATTCCTGTTATTGCAACTTTCCATGATAAACTTCTTAAAGTTTCTAATTTATTAGCTACTGAAATACCAGCATAAGTAAGTATTGGGGTAGTAATAGATAAGAAATCAACAGAGTTAATAGCTTTTATAACCTCTGTACTTATCATACAGAAGAATAAAGAAGTAATAGATACCCAACCTAAGATAGGAAAATCTCTTATAAATTTAATAGGAGCTTTTTGCATAACTCTTTGTAAAATTATTCCTATAATAGCAAATAATCCTAGACAAAATAATCCTAAGAATGTATAAATAGTAATTTGAGGTCCTTTATCTCCATATTTTAAAACTTTAATCCATTGAGTGAAAAGAATTAAAGATAAACTTAGAGTTAGTATTGAAAGATTTTTTATAAAATAATTTTCAAATAATTTTTTAGTCATTTTTTTTACCTCCAGTTAACTTGTTATACATAAATCTTTGTAGAGGAACGGCAATAAATACCATAGTAAATGTTCCAATAAAACTTGTTAATAATTGACTGGCAGCAGCATAAGCTCTTATTATTTCAGCTTTTTCAGGATGAATAGCAGCAAGAGCTGAACTAGCAGCAGTCATCATACTAGCAGAACCCATTCCAGAAGCAATAGCAAGAGCTTCTACTCTAAAACCAATCTCTAAAAATATAGGAGCGATAACACTAAAAAATATAGCTCCAAAAAGAGTACCGAAGATATACATAGAAAGAACTCCACGTCCTTCGTCAGAGTTTAAAGTATATTTTTCAGAGATATAAGCAAGTTCTCCTTCTCTACCAAGCCCAAGAGTAGAACCGATAGCCTCTCTTCTAAGTCCTATAAGTAGTGCGATTGGAAGCCCTATAATTACAGTACCTACGTTTCCTAATTCTTGAATTAAAAATATCCATCCTATAGATATTACTTCTTTTAATCTTGGAGCTACATCAGCACCATATTTAGCCATAAGAGGTAACATTATGATTATTAAATATTTTCCAGCAAAATTAACATTTTCTTCATTATAGACTTTTCCTAAAATACCTTTTCTGAAGATATTAAATGCTAAAATCATAGTGATAATTAGAGCAAATAATAATGGTAGTAAACCAATTTTAAACTTTCCAATAGAAAGTACTTTAAAACCAATAAGTTCAGCAATTAAAATTACTATTACAGAAAATATAATCAAATAAGGCAAATTTTTATTTTTCATTTTCTCCTCCCAGTTTTTCAATTATTTTTTTATAATCTTCATAAGTTTTTTTATATAACTTAGATTTATCAATTTTACCACTCATATCTTTAAGAACTTTCATTAAAAATTTTGGGAATATTGAGAAAATATATTCATTATCTTTATGTATAAAATCTGTTCCATGAAAAGTTCCAGAAAAACCATTATATCCAATTTGGATACAAGGAAGAATATACGATAAGTCACCAATATCCCCAGCTGCACTTACAGGGGAATTTTCTTTACAATACTTAATTTCTGGAAAATTTTTAAAAGTTTCTCTAACAAAATCAGAAAGGTAATGTGATTGTAAAAATGGTAGATATCCCATTTCTGTTTCAATTTCTACTTTTCCACCTAGTGCTTTAGCAGAACATTGAGCTATAGTATCTAGTCTTTCAGAAAGTTCTAACATATATTCAACAGAATGTGCTCTAATATCTGTTCCAATTTTTATTTTATCTGGAATTACATTTGTTCCCATAGGTGCATCTAAGATAACAGGATTTATTCTTACCATATATTTTTCATCAATTTGTTGCCTAAAAAGTCCTAATGCGGTATTGAAAAGAGTAGAGATACTATAAGCATTGATACCAGCTTGTGGAGCAAATCCAGCATGAGCAGGTTTTCCTAAGAAAGTATAATACTTATATAAAAAACCAGCTAAATTACAGTTTAATTCAATACTTCTTCTTGTTGGTTCTCCTCCCATAGAGTGTATGGCAATAGCAAAATCAAATTCATTAAAAATACCTAATTTTATAGCTTCAGGTTTTCCTCCCAAATATGTAATTCTATTATTTTCTTTCATCTTTTTTCTAAATTCCAAATCTAAATACTCTTCAGCAGGAGTAAAAACAAATCCAAGAGAAAAATCAAAAGATTTATATTCATTATCAGTTGAAAGTCTTTTTAAAAGATCAAGCATTATTGCAACTTGTGAATAATGACCACAGTTGTGGGCTGCACCAGTTTCTTTGTTAGCATAAAAGTGTGATGGTGTATATACAGCATCCATTTCAGCAATAAGTGCAATATGTAGAGATTTTTTTTCTCCTAAATTAAATTTAATACCTGTTTCAGAAAATTTAGTAATTTTCTCTTGTGGAAAATACTTTTTTATAAAATTCTCTATTAGGTTAGAAGTTTTAAACTCTTTAAATCCTAGTTCAGGATTGTAATAAATCTCTTCAGCTAGAGATAAGGTTTCTTTAAAATCATTCATAAATAAATCCCCTTTTTTAGAAAAATAAAAATACTTTTATATTTTATCATTTTATTTAAACTTTTACAAAGAAATATTAGCTTAAAATAAAAATTCAAATTTTTTTAAAAAAATGAAAAAAAGTATTGACGAAAAATATTATTTGTGGTAATATATACCTTGTCCGCGAGA
>OGJY01000643.1_pt1 | contig 48108 bp, 45 predicted proteins | sample 1572231 | NCBI WGS metagenome assembly OGJY01 (sample SAMEA2582121, study PRJEB24529) | metagenome | biome: Human gut stool | place: China | collected 2011
ACAAGGGCGTTGCCCTTGACCTACGAGCCTTTGAAAAGGCTCGAGCGAAACTTTTGAGTTTCTTAGGCACTTTGTTTTGCTGTTATTTAGTATGACGATTGACATATTTTGTTTTGTATTTTGAGTATACTATTGTTTGGTCATGATATAGTCCATAGTAACCAGACATAAAGTAACTTATTGCAACCGCAATCATAAAGAATGGTATACCACCTGCACCGAAAAGTTCAAAGCTGATAAGAATAGAAGTTATTGGACAGTTTGTAACGCCACAGAAAAGTGCAATAAGTCCAACAGCGGCACAGACAGAAGGAGAAAATCCAACGATATTTCCGAAAAGGCAGCCGAAGGTCGCACCAATAAAGAATGTAGGAACAATTTCTCCACCACGAAAACCAGCACCGATAGTTATAGCTGTAAAAATCATTTTTAATATAAAAGCATAAGGAACAGCTTCACCTTTGAGAGCTTTTGTTATTACTGGTATTCCTGCACCATTATAATCTCTTGTATTGAATAATAATGTAAGACCAACAACAACTAAACCAGCAAGAAAAATTCTTATATAAGGATTTTTCAAGTATTTTCTTAGTAAATCACTTGTTTTATGGAGCATAATGCAGAATGCAATGCTTATACCAGCACAAAGAATAGAAAGACAGACTGTTTCAAAGGTATTAAGAAATGTTAATGATGGGAATTTTATAAATGTGAAATCCTCGCCGCGAACACCAAAATTAGTCGCAAAGTATGATGCAATAAGAGATGAAAATACACAAGGAACAAGTGCTGCATAATACATTATGCCAATGCTGACAACCTCCATAGAAAAAACTGCTGCAGCCATAGGCGTTCCAAAAACCGCCGAAAAAGCTGCACTCATACCGCAAAGAACAACAACTCTTTTATCTGCATCATCGAATTTGAACCAGCGTCCAAGTTGATTTCCGATACTTCCACCAAGCTGTAAGGCGGCACCCTCACGACCTGCCGAACCTCCAAAAAGATGGGTGAGTATTGTGGTTATGAATATAAGTGGAGCCATTTTGAAAGGAATTTCGCTTTGTGCATGAATTGTAGAAAGAACAAGATTAGTGCCTTTGTCGTCCTTGAATTTGAAGGCGTTATATAGAAAAACCGTTATAAGACCTGCAAATGGAAGAAAATAGATAATATAATCGTTGTTACTGCGAAAATCTGTAACAATATTCATCATAAAGGCAAATAATGTACTAAATCCTCCAACAGTAAGACCTGTTATAATGGAAACGAGTGTCCATCTCAGGAATTTTTTCATCTTAAAGTAAATTTTTTTCAGATAGGTTTTAATCAGCTTAAAAAAAGTCAAATATAACACTTCCAATTTTATTTATATAATTAAATTATACAGAAGAAATCAGATTAAATCAATGCTAATATGATTTATTTGATAACTTATAACACCATTATATAGCAGACTTGAATTTCTTAGGGAATGAATGTATAATAGAGAATATATTGGATTTTTTTATCGAATTGTCGAAAGGATTTAGATATAGATGGCGGAAAAAAACAATAGATTCAATGATGAAAGCGAAAAAAAAAGGCAACCTAAACGCTCTGCAAGAGGTGAAAGACATGCTGCCGCTAAAGAAAAAAATGCCGCAGATAGACGAGTTGTAAGCTATGAAGATGTGCCTATTGATAAGTATGATGAGCCTACACCTATTCAACCAGAACTTATAAAAAAGCTTTTAAAGGTATTGCTGATAATTTTTGCGTGTGTAATTTTGCTTCTTGTCATACTTAACTGGGAAAATCTTTCTCCAGATAATGTTTCAAGATTTATTCAGTATGATTTGTTAGGTATATCTCAGGGTGATGGATACCCTTCAAGCATAAATGGGAATGAAGTTACAGACGGAAACTTTGCCCTTATGGATGAAAAAACCCCTATATATGTAAGTGATACAAGCATTGTGCTTTTGAATGATAATGCTGGTCAGCGACAAAATCTTGGAAATGCTTTTGCAAAGCCTATATTAAGGACAAGCCGTGATTATTCTATGGTTTTTAATGTTGGCGGAACAGGATTAAGGATTCTTAGTCATAGCGATGAATTATATAATCTTTCGCTTAAAAATAAGATTTTCTGTGCTGATATTTCAGCAAGCGGTGTGTTTGCTGCGGTTACTCAATCTGATGACTATCTCGCAAAGCTTACTGTATATAGCAAGGATAATAAGGAAAAATATGCCTATTCCTTTGCAGATTATTATATAAATAATATTTCAATAAATTCTGATGGAACTCGTGCTATTGTTTCGGGTATTTCCGCACAGAAGGGTTCTCTTGTGAGCTCAGTTTATATACTCGATTTCAGCCAAGATGCTTATATAGCAAAGTATGAACTCAAGGATAATAGCATTTATGATGTAAAATTCTTTGATAACGGAAATGCAGCCGCAATCGGCAAGAATGAAAGCTACTTCTTTGATATAGAGAATAATAAGAAAAATCTTATAAGCTATGATTCTAAAACGATTACAAATTATGAGGTTTCAAATGAAAAGGGGATAGCATTGTCACTTGCAAAGTATCCAGATGGCAGAGATTGTGAAATTGTGACAATTTCTCCAGAGGGCAAGACAACTGCAACTATTTCGACAGATATTAAGGTTGAATCAATTTCTAATGCAGATAAAGCCGTAGCAGTTTCATCTGGTGATACAATTTATCTCTATGATAAAGAGAGTGGCAAGCTTACTGCCCAAAAGAAGTGTGAGCAGACACTAAAAAAGATTGCTATGGCTAATGACAATACTGTTTATGCACTTGGAGCAACAGAGATTATTAAAGCAGAAATGAACAGTACTGTAAAATAGTTGTAAATAAAAACGGATTTCTTTTACGCAAATAACACAATATGATTACTTTTTAAAGTTGATTTTTGATAAGGCGTATATTGTCAGAAAAGAATTTTTCGACAATATACGCCTTATTTTCTCAGCTTATTAGTATTACAAAAAATAAAAACGGATTCTTTTATAAAAATGCTATTTTCTACTTTTTCTACAAATAAATTTTAACAAAAAGGCTTAAAATAGCGGAAAAATGAAATTGCTAATTTTTTGACAAGCTAAAATTATGCAAATATAACAGAAAATAAAATTATGATTGAACTTTATAAGACAAAATTCAGCGGACAAAGCATCTACTTTTTGCACTTTGTTTAAATTCGATTTTCTTAGCGAAAATTACATAAAAATGCTTATTGACATTTTTTTAACAATGTCTTATAATCATTCTTGTAAGCGAAACAATTACAAAGCAGATTATATTTATAATAATAGGAGGACTTACCATGGCTAAGGAGAAAATCCAAGAGGTTGCAGCAGAAAATACTGCAACTGAAACAATTATTGACAACATCGAAGCTCTTCAGGCTAAGATTGCTGCAATGAGAGAGGCTCAAAGAATTTTTGCTAATTACACTCAGGAGCAGGTTGACAAAATCTTTTTTGCTGCTGCTGATGCTGCTAATAAGCAGCGTATCCCTCTTGCAAAGCTCGCTGTTGCTGAAACAGGCATGGGCGTTGTAGAGGATAAGGTTATTAAGAATCACTACGCATCCGAATATATCTACAACTATTACAAGAACACAAAGACTTGTGGTGTTATCGAAGAGGACACAGCATATGGCATTAAGAAGATTGCAGAGCCAATCGGTCTTATCGGTGCTGTTATCCCAACAACAAACCCAACTTCTACTGCTATCTTTAAGTCACTTATCTGCTTAAAGACAAGAAATGCAATCCTTATCAGCCCACACCCTCGTGCAAAGAATTCTACTATTGCTGCTGCAAAGGTAGTTCTTGATGCTGCTGTTGCTGCTGGTGCTCCAGAAGGCATCATCGGCTGGATTGATGTTCCATCACTCGAACTTACAAACGAGCTTATGAGAGAGTCTGACACAATCCTCGCAACAGGTGGTCCTGGTATGGTTAAGGCTGCTTATTCTTCAGGTAAGCCTGCTCTCGGCGTTGGTGCTGGTAATACACCTGTTATCATCGACGATACAGCTGATATTAAGCTTGCTGTTAACTCTATTATTCATTCAAAGACATTTGATAATGGTATGATTTGTGCTTCTGAGCAGAGCGTAACTGTTCTTAAGGGCGTTTATGACGCTGTTAAAAAGGAGTTCGCAGACAGAGGCTGCTACTTCCTCAAGGGCGACGAGCTCGACAAGGTTAGAAAGACAATCATCATCAACGGTGCTCTTAACGCTAAGATTGTTGGTCAGAAGGCTTACACAATCGCTAAGCTCGCAGGTGTTGATGTTCCAGAAAATACAAAGATTCTTATCGGTGAGGTTGAATCCGTAGACATCAGCGAAGAGTTTGCTCACGAGAAGCTTTCTCCAGTTCTTGCTATGTATAAGGCTGAGAACTTTGATGACGCTCTTGCAAAGGCTGCACAGCTTGTTGCTGACGGCGGTTACGGTCATACATCTTCTCTCTACATTCACCCAGCTCAGAAGGAAAAGATTGAGAAGCATTACCACGCAATGAAGACTTGCCGTATTGTTATCAATACTCCATCTTCACACGGCGGTATCGGTGACCTTTATAACTTCAAGATGGCACCATCTCTTACACTTGGCTGCGGCTCATGGGGCGGTAACTCTGTTTCTGAGAATGTTGGTGTTAAGCATCTTATTAACATCAAAACAGTTGCTGAGAGGAGAGAAAATATGTTGTGGTTCAGAGCACCTCAAAAGGTTTACTTTAAGAAAGGCTGTATGCCAGTTGCCCTTGACGAGCTTGGCACAATTATGCACAAGAAGAAGGCATTCATCGTTACTGACTCCTTCCTTTATAAGAATGGTTATGTAAAGCCAATCGAAGAGAAACTCGACCAAATGGGTATTCAGCACACTTGTTTCTATCATGTTCAGCCAGACCCAACACTCGCTTCTGCAGAGGAAGGCGCAGCAGCTATGAGAATGTTTGAGCCTGATGTCATAATCGCTCTTGGCGGTGGTTCTGCTATGGACGCTGGTAAGATTATGTGGGTTCTTTATGAACATCCAGAAGCAAACTTCCAGGATATGGCTATGAGATTTATGGATATCAGAAAGAGAATCTATACATTCCCAACAATGGGCGAGAAGGCTTATTTCGTAGCTATCCCAACATCTTCAGGAACAGGTTCTGAGGTTACTCCTTTCGCTGTTATCACAGACGAAAAGACAGGTCAAAAGTATCCTCTTGCTGACTATCAGCTTCTTCCAAATATGTCAATCATTGATGCTGACAACATGATGAACCAGCCAAAGGGTCTTACAAGTGCATCTGGTATCGATGCTCTTACTCATGCTCTCGAGGCTTATGCTTCAATCATGGCAACAGATTACACAGATGGTCTTGCTCTTAAAGCAATGAAGAACATCTTCACATATCTCCCATCAGCATATGAGAACGGTGCAAACGACCCATATGCTCGTGAGAAGATGGCAGACGCATCTTGCATGGCTGGTATGGCATTCGCTAACGCATTCCTCGGTGTTTGCCATTCACTCGCACATAAGCTTGGTGCTTATCATCACCTCCCACATGGTGTTGCTAATGCTATCCTTATCACATCTGTTATGCGTTTCAACGCTGACCCAGTACCTGCAAAGATGGGTACATTCTCACAGTATCAGTATCCACACGCTCTTGAGAGATATGTTGAGTGTGCTAACTTCTGCGGTATCTTCGGTAAGACAAATGAAGAAACATTCGAGAAGTTCATCGACGCTATCGAAGAACTCAAGGCAAGAGTTGGTATTAAGAAGACAATCGCTGATTACGGCGTAGACGAGAAGTACTTCCTTGATAACCTCGATAAGATGGTTGAGGACGCATTTGATGACCAGTGCACAGGTGCTAACCCAAGATACCCACTTATGAGCGAGATTAAGGAAATGTATCTTAAGGCTTACTACGGTAAGTAATACCGCTTATAAATATTAACTGCTTAAGGAATTCCCACGGACGCTTAGTCGTTTCGTGGGATTTTCTTTAATATCAAAAGGGGGAATTTTGTTGCAATTAGACTTTATCAAGCTTGTAGCAGTTTTAGGCTTGCCTCTTTTGTCAACGATTCTCGGTCTTTTTGTCGGGAATATTATACTTTTTGATAGTTTGTTGATTTCTGCTGCCTGTGGATATTTTTGTTATTCGGCTTTAGCAATTCACCCTGCATATTGCCTTGTAGCATCGGCGGTTTTGTGTCTTGTGTTATTTTTAATACAGCATACGCAGATAGGCTTCTGGGCGATTGCAATATTACTTTCTTATTGTTGGGGCTTTGCCTTTGCTTTATTTGCATATCACATTAGCGGAAATAGTGAGCTATGGTTCTATTCAGTGCTGATTTCAGGTTTTATAATAATGCTTTTGCTACATATAAAGGCAAATAAAAATAGTTTGAAATAAAAGAGATATAATTATGAAGATTTTTATTGATGGTGATGGCTGTCCTGTTATAGATTTGACTATCTCTATGGCTAAAAACTATGGCTTAGAGTGTATTATAATCTGCGATACTGCTCATTCTATAGAGCGAGATGATGCAAAAACGATTACAGTTTCAAAGGGCAGAGATAGTGCAGATTTTTATTTGGTAAATATGCTTTCTAAGGAAGATATATGTGTAACACAGGATTATGGACTTGCAGCAATGTGTTTATCGAAAAAGGCTTTTGCACTTAATCAAAATGGACTTATATACGATGAAACAAATATAGATTCACTTTTGCAATCACGCTATCAGGCGCAAAAGATAAGGCGGGCTGGCGGTAGACTGAAAGGACCAACAAAAAGAACCGCAGAGCAGAACGAGAAATTCAAAATATCACTCGAAAATTTGATTATGAGGATAAAGAGAGGAGAATAGTTGTGAGTGTTATAGAGGCTTGTGCTATTTGTCCAAGAAAATGTTCAGCTTATCGAGATGAAAATGGCGGAAAAGGCTTTTGTCACGCTGGAACACTTCCTAAAATAGCAAGAATAGCTCCACACCTTTGGGAAGAACCTTGTATAAGTGGAGAAAATGGTTCAGGAACAATATTCTTTTCAAGCTGTGTGCTTGGTTGCGTGTTTTGTCAGAACAGCAAAATAAGTAGGGAACCTATTGGTAAAATTTTTACAAAAAAAGATTTTATAAAAGCTTGTGAAGAATTGATAGAACAGGGGGTTAATAATATAAATCTTGTTAGCCCGACACCGTATGTGGAATTTTTGCTTGATGTGTTTAAGGAATATCGTCCATCTGTGCCGATTGTATTTAATACTGGTGGTTATGAAAGTGCTGAAACAATCCGTAAATTTGAGGGTATAGTCGATATTTATATGCCAGATTTTAAGTATGCAAGTAATACTCTTGCGAAAAAATATTCCAATGCACCAAATTATTTGGAAAATGCTCTTGCTTCGCTTAAAGAAATGATTCGTCAAAGCGGAGAGGCAAAATTTGATGATAAGGGTATTATGCAGAGTGGAGTTATCGTTCGACACTTGATTCTGCCGAATAATATCGAAAATTCTTTCGATGTGCTTGATATACTCGACCAATTTTCAGACAAGATTTTGCTGAGTCTTATGGCACAATATACGCCGCTTGGAAATGCAGAAAAATATCCAGAAATAAACAGAAGGCTTACAGAAAAAGAGTATCAGAGAGTGCTTGATTATCTTGATACCACAGAGCTTGATGGCTTTTTGCAGGAACTTTCATCTGCAAGTGAGGAGTATGTTCCAGACTTTAATTTGATATAAAATTGTCTAAATACTTTTTATGAAATATATGGATTTTTTTCAAAAATAAGGATATAATAAAATTATTACTATAAGGTGGTGGAATTATGTCAGTTGGTTTGATACTTGAGGGCGGAGGTACTCGTGGAGTTTATACTGCAGGAGTGCTTGATGCCTTGATTGATAATAAAATATTTGTTAATGATGTTTATGGAGTTTCGGCTGGTGCTTGTAATTCACTTAGTTATATTTCTAAGCAGCGTGGCAGAAATTATAAAATATTTGATGAATATATTCGTGACCCGAGGTATCTTAGCATTAATTCATACTTAAAAACGGGTTCATTTTTCGGCTTGGATTTTATATTTAATGAGCTTTCAAGAGAGCTGATACCATTTGATTATTATGAATTTTTTAAGAGCCACACAAGGCTTACAATAGGTACAACAGATTGTGCCACAGGTAAACCTCTGTATTTTACTAAGCAAGATTTAGACGAGGATTTTATACCTGTAAAAGCATCATCATCTTTGCCACTTGTATCGCCGATTGTGAATTTCAGAGATTATAAGCTTCTTGATGGCGGTATAGGCGACCCTATTTTGATTGAAAAGGCTATTTCGGACGGCCACGAATATAATATTATTGTTTTGACACAGGATAAATATTACAGAAAACCACCTAAACCAGATTTCCCCGAGCCTATATTGAGAAAGAAATTTAAAGATTATCCTAATTTTGTAGAAACTATGTTAGTAAGACCAGCCGTATATAATAGACAAAAAGAGCTTTGCTATCAAATGCAAGAACAGGGAAAGGCTATTGTTATTCAGCCACCAGAGCCTATGCCTGTTGGCAGATATACAAGAAACAGAGATAAGCTGAAAACGGTCTATGAATGGGGCTTGAATGACGGTAACAATGCCGCAAGAGAAATTAGAAGGTTTATGATAATTCATTCTTGATGAGGTGCAAAATGACAGACTACAAAAAGCTATTAAAAGAACTTTTTGAAAAGTATGATGAAGAATTAGCTTTAGCGTTAGATGGAAATATAGAGCAGTATTGCTACAAAGAAATCTATACAAAAGAATATGGCACAAATGATGCAAATTATAAAAATAGATTGAGATTATCATATGCCATTTTATATACTCATAAATATGAGGAAGATTTTAGAATTGATGGCTTGATTTTAAAGCTATTTAACGAGGAATTGTTTGATAGAGAAAGCAATAGCTTTCAAGGAATAGGAAGAAGTCTTGAAATTCTTACTGAATTGATGAATAAATATGATGTTCCAGATAGAGAGGTGCTTTTTGAGAGGGCAAAGCAAGCTAACTTCGATTGCTATGGTGGATATAATAGCAAATATGTTTCACCAAAGCTTGAGAGTTATAGCCTTGAAGAAGCTGTTGAGCTTTTAGTAGAACTTGATGAAAAAGAACTTGCCAAAAAATTGCTTGTTGAATATACATATTCAAATGATATATGCGATGAAGCAAAGATGTATTTCTGTATGAGAAATTTTAAGAATATTGGCGATGTTGATAATGAAATTTATTGTGCAAAAATGCTCTTAAATATGGAGGCTATGACTGGTAATAATTATGCAATTTGCAACCGTATGCTCGAGCTTCTTATAATCTATAATAAAAATAAGCAGTATGATGAGGCGTCAAAGGTTTTAGATATGCTTATTCCAAGACTTCACTCTATTGATGAGTGGTATAATACTGGAATAGGCAGAAATGCTCTTGAGCAGTGTATGGATATTATTTTACATACTGAGGATTTAGCAGAAGATTTGTGGGAATGGTCTGAGCCAATTCTCAAACAAATTATAGAAAAAATGCACGGAAGCTTATATAATAAGGCATCTTTTGCAGCTTATAAGATGGGTGATTTTCTTTTTGCAGAAATCCTTTCAAATAAATATGATGAACTTATGTCACCACTTGGTTAATAAGTACTAATTATTACATATAAAAAGTGTGTGATTTGTAGTATTATATCGGTATTGTAAGAAAGTTGTTGACAATTAGACTTTAAGGAGGTATGATTATATATGTATGAAAAAATGTAGTTTTGCTTTGTGAACTGCTTTAAAGCACTTTATAACTAAATAATTTTTATGTTTTAGGAGAGTTTAAATCTATGGGTCTTGTTACGCTAAAGCTTCAAAATTTAGTATTTCCTACTAACAAATATCTCAATGAGCATTGGTGGCTTCAATATCGTGGAGATAGATTGTTTTATAATGACGAATTGGGTGGCTATATGCTTCCTCAATATCGTTTTGTTGAATTTTTTACTTACTTTAATTCATTTTCTATTAAAAAATGGAAACATTTTACCAATATAACTAATGTATCACTTCATCTTAAAATTAAAGGACACTTTTTTGTAAACACTTTCGGTCATTATATCAGAAACAATGTTATAGAAAAGGAAATTTCCGAAGATAAGCATTATAACTTCCCAGAACCAACAGAGCTTGTTATTAACTTTGAGCAAGAAAAAAGTTCGGTTATTTCTTTTCAGATTTCTTCACTTTCAGAGTGTGAAATCTATTCTGGCTACTATGCTACAGAGATTGATGAGGAGCAAGTGCGTAATGTAGATATAGCTATTGCTACAACTACATTTAAGAAAGAAGAATTTATTACTAAAAACGCAGAAATGCTCAAGAATGAAATTCTCTATTGCGATGATGAATGCTCAGACCATTTCTATGTTAATATAGTAGATAACGGCAGAACACTTAATCCTGATGATTTCAACGGCAGCAAGATGCATGTTTTCCCGAACCAAAATGTTGGTGGCTCGGGTGGATATGCAAGAGGTATGATTGAGGCTTTGCGTGGCAAGAAAAAGCCTACTCATGTTTTGCTTATGGACGATGATGTTATTATCGTTGCAGAAAGCTTAAAGCGTACATTCTATCTGCTTAGAGTTGTCAAAGACGAATATCAAGATAGATTCGTTAGTGGTGCTATGCTCTACTATGAAAAGATGAATGTTCAGCATGAAGATGTTGGTTATGTACATAAGGACGGTTCATATGGTCCTCAGAAGCCTTCATTCGAGCTTCAGAAATGGGATTCTGTTGTTAAAAACGAAGAAAACTATGATAAGTTTGATGACCATTATGCAGGCTGGTGGTACTGCTGTATTCCTACAACCTATATTGAAGCAAATAAGCTTCCATTACCACTCTTTATTCGTGGTGATGATGTTGAGTATAGCCTTAGGAATGATGCAAAGTTTATCACTTTGAATGGTATCTGCATTTGGCATATGGGCTTTGTTACAAAGTATAATGCTGCTATGGAGCTTTATCAGGTTCATAGAAACAGTCTTATTTTCCAAGCGTTTAGTGGTGTATGCCAAGATATAGACTTCGTTAAGAGAATTACAGACTTCTATAAAGTTGAAATCCGCAGATTTAATTACAATAGCTGTGAGCTTTTGCTTGAGTCTATTGATGACTTTATGAAAGGCCCAGATTTCCTCTTTAAGCCTGAGGGCGAACGAATTATGAAAGAACATGGTGCAATGAACGAAAAGCTTGTACCAATAGAGGAAAATTATCCTGATATTGAGGTTAATCTTGATGACCTTTATAAGTTTGAGGAGCTTGGTTTTTGGCAGAAGGTATTCTATAAAATTACTGTAAACGGACATTTATATCCAAAGTTTATGCTTACTGATGATGTTGGCGTAATCGCTTACGATTGGTTTAACTGCCCGAAAAAACAGTATAAGAGAAAGGTTCTCCTTGCTGTTAATCCATATGAAAATACTGGTGCTATGCGTGTGCTTTCAAGAAAGAAATATCTTGAACTTCATAAGCACTATAAAAAGACTATAAGAAATTATAAGAGAAATCATAAGAAAGTTGAGGAAGAGTTCAGAAAGAAGAAAGATGAATATACATCTTATGAATTCTGGCTTAACTATCTTGGAATTAAATAATAAATCATAAATAAAATAGCTAATCTTCTGATAAAGGAGATTAGCTATTTTTGCTTATTTTGAAAAGTAATTTTGCCAGTATTGTTTTGAAGTTAGTTTTTCTTGATTGTGTATATAATCTGCACGAACCTTTTTATACTTTGTAAGAAATTTGAAAAACATACGAATAGTCTGTTCAGCAACCCAAAAAAGCTTTCGTTTCTTGAGTTTTGTTACAAATGCAGTCGAACCATCTGTTTTAGTATGTGCAATGTATCTTGCACGAAAGGTCTTTCTGATTTCAATATCTGTCAAAGGAAGCTCTATGCAAATATTCTTTGATGGAAAAATATTTCCTCCGAAGCTTGGATAATATAGTGCAGAATTTACTATTTTAGGCTTTGAAATAATTTTCGCATTGCCGATAATGCTTTTATCATTTGCAGGTTTAGCAAGCGAGGAAAGATAAGTATTATATTCTGCAATATCTATGCTGAGAAGTTTTTCAGGACCTTCCATAAAATCGTCATATGCTTTAACCACTAATTCTGCAAGAAAATATCTTTGTAATAATGTAAGTCTTGCAGTTGACGCAAATAATTTGCGGATATTTGTAATTATGCCTGTATTTTTGTTGTGGAGAGCAGTATTTATAAGTTCATTTCTTTTTATGTAGTATTCAAAATGTCCAGCATACTTTCCCTCAAAGCCATCGTGCCAGACAGCAATGCCGTTCATAGTTATGATAGGTTTTTGACAGCGAATACCATACTCTACATCATCGCTTTTGATGAAATAGGGCATAGGATAGCCGAAATTTTCTCCAAATGAAGTTGGAAAGCAACAATACCACCAAGCTTGATAATCTGCTTTTTGGAGTTTTTCGTTTGCGATAACACTTTCTTTTTTACGCAAATCTACTTCGTGTCCGATAGGCGAAAGATAAAAGCCGTCCCATAAAGCGCCACATTCGTGCTGTAAATATGGAATTTCAGAATGGAGCATTGCACCGCCGATAAAGCTATCATAATATTCAGGCTTTAGAATTTTTAGTAGGGAATAGGTTTTGAGAATAACATTTGTATCGAGGCTTATGTCATCATCAAGAAAAATGATATGCGAACAGCCAAAATTAACACCCTCAAGCAAGCCTCTTGCAAAGCCACCACTTCCACCGCAGTTTGGATTATGTATAATTGTAATTGTGTTGTCAGAAAGTGTTTCAGGTAGTGTAGAACCATTATCCACAACAAAAACCTTTAGTGGAATAGAGTATTTCAAGCCAAAGTCACGCAGACGCTCCATATTTGAAATGATATACTTTTCACGCTTATATGTGCAGAATGACGCACCAAGCAGAATATCTCTTTGAGAGCTTACTTTTGTTTCATAAGAGCCACCAAAAATCTGACAATCACTTTTTGCTGATATTTCAGGATAGAAAATTTCTCCATCTTTGGCATCTATAATTGAAAAAGTTATTGCAAGGGCTTCAGGCTTGCTATTTTCTATAAGTCTTGAAGTAATAATGTTGCCATTTTCACGCTTTATAAAAATTTCGGCAAAGCCTTTAATTTCTATATTAAAGGTGATATTTTGAGCAAGAGTATATTTTCTATATTTGCCAGCGGAAAAGCTATTAAAGTAGCTGCACAAGCTACAAGAAGTGCCACCTTTAATATTAAGAGAATTATTATAGCTTGTGCCAATACCATCGAAATAAAGCTTGCTTTCATCAACAAGTATAGGAAAAGATAGCTCAAATAGCAACATTTTGCAATACTCCTTTTGTAAAATGATAGGGAATCCAGACGGATTCCCTATGGAAAATCTATTAGAAATCTATATCTTATTCACCAAATTCTTTAGCAATAGCCTCGAATACAGCAGCGATAACCTTATCCATATCGTAATACTTATAGTTGCCAAGACGACCACCGAAGATAACATTTTCTTCCTTATCAGCAAGTTCTCTATATTTAGCGAAAAGTGAGTTATTCTTATCATCATTGATTGTGTAGTATGGCTCATCACCAAGCTTCCACTCGGAAGAATATTCACGAGAAATGACAGTCTTAGGCTGTTTGCCAAATTCAAAATGCTTATGCTCGATAATTCTTGTGTATGGAACTTCTCTGTCTGTGTAGTTTACCACAGCGTTACCCTGATAGTTATCTGTATCAAGAACTTCTGTTTCAAAGCGAACAGAACGATATTCGAGAACACCATAGCAATAGTTATAGAATTGGTCGATAGGTCCTGTAAAGAGCGTTTTCTTGATACTTGCTGCATTATTGCTATCCTTAATCCATTCAAAATAGTCTGTGTCAGTAAGAACATCAATGCCATCAAGCATTTTTTCGATAATCTTTGTATAACCACCAATAGGAATACCTTGATAGCGGTCATTGAAGTAGTTGTTATCGAATGTAAAGCGGAGTGGAAGACGCTTAATGATAAATGCAGGAAGGTCTTTGCAGTCACGCTCCCATTGCTTTTCTGTGTAGCCCTTGATAAGCTTTTGATAAACATCTTTACCTACAAGTGAGAGAGCCTGTTCTTCAAGGTTTTTAGGCTCTGTAATGTTGAGGTCGGCAATCTGGTCAGCAATAATTTTCTTAGCCTCAGCAGGTGTCTTAATACCCCAAAGCTTAGAGAATGTATTCATATTGAATGGGAGATTATAAAGTTCGTCCTTATAAATAGCAACAGGGGAGTTAATATAGTTATTGAATTCTGCGAATGTATTAATATAATCCCAAATCTTCTTGTCACTTGTATGAAAAATATGGGCACCATATTTATGAACATTGATACCCTCGATATTTTCGCAGTAGATATTACCGCCGATATGATTTCTCTTATCGATAACAAGGCACTTTTTTCCTCTCTTTTTCGCCTCATATGCGAACATCGCACCGTAAAGACCTGAACCAACAATTAGATAATCGTACATTTTAATCAACCTTTCACTATTTTTCTTAATATATTTCGTCTGAAAGACCCCGGAGGGAAAATCAAATTTCCAAGCTTATTACACGAGAAATTTTTGGTTGTGCCGCCAACTTTAGCAAAATGAATTCTTGGCAATTCGGCCCAGTTTATAGAGCCTTCTTTTTTGATATATGTCATAAATACGCCAAAAAGCCTTTCAGCCATCATGCCATCATCTCGTTCAATACGCTGTGGCATATTTGCGTCAACATATTCAAGAATATCAAAAAGCCAACTGCAATATTTATCAAAAATATCTCTATGCATAACATACATATTACAAAAATATAAGTATCTGCTCGACATATATTCATTAAACGCGGACAAAAACTCAGGATAGTTCAATTTCAATTTTTCTTCAATTAACTTAAATTCTGTTTTTCCATTTTTTTGTGTGCGGATTAGATGCTCATATGTAGTTTCGGGCATTTTTTCGGGAATAACTCCTATAATAGGATAAATTTTAAGAAGTGATATAATGTTTTCCTTATCATATCCATTTTTCTCAAGAAGTTCCTTTGTCGGAAAATCCTTAACTATATATGGTTTTGGCAATTTTCTTTTGGAATAGCTTTTATCAACTAAATTTTGTCGATTGAATGAAATATATCTTCTGCTATGAAAAAAGCCGAGATAATCTGCATTAGTGTTTTTCCAAGCATAATAATGAACTGTAAGCTCACAATAATAGGGATTTTTTTCAGAAATATTATCGCCTATATTATCTTTGAGAGTATCCGAATCAATAGTATTATTATTTAATGCTGCACCTGCATATATATTATAAAGAAACGGAAAGGTAGGTTTGTCATTAGTTGCAGAACAAGAAATATATATAGCAAGCTTACTACTCAAACTATCATCACCCATAGAAATATATTACTTCTATTATAATATATTTTAAGAGACTTGGCAATAGTTTTTATCTATAAATGACAAACAGCAGACCGAGTAAATGGCCTGCTGTTTCGAAAACACAATTGAATTTTCGACTTAGGTAAGGATTATTTTGCAGTTTTCTTTGACTTTACAGCAACAATGATTGTTGTAAGAGCAACTACTGCTACTGCACCAGCAACGAGAAGAAGAGTTGTAGAAGCATCACCTGTTGTAGGGACTTTACCATTGCTTGTGATATTAGAAACATCACTTGGTTTAACAGAAGTACTATCACCAAGGGTTGCTGCTGAAACACTTGCTGCAATAGAGCTTACTGCTACACTTGCTGTTGCAAGAGCTGCAAGAATCTTCTTTTTCATCTTCGGGTTCCTCCTAACATCATTTATTATACTATTTACAGTACAATAGAATTATATCATCAAGTTACAATATTGTCAATAATGGGAAAACTAAAAAATTAGCAATAAAAGGTGATTATATTGTAGAGTTTTATAGTAATTATAATTAAAATATCCAAGATGTATATGGTACTACTCCGTGTGCATTTTCGAACATACCATAAGTAAACATAGCGTAAGATAGAACTAAAATCACTATTGTGAGTATGATAGATTGATCTTTGAATCTTTTAACATCTTCTATAGGTGTTTCATTTGGTAGCATAACATTATTTTTAACACGACCAAAGCCATATTTTTCAACAGATGAAATAAGCTCTGGAACAAGCAATACAATATAAATAAAGAAGTAATATGAGAAACGCTCCAAAATAGAATGTCGTGCCATTATTATCATAAAGAATGTTCCTGCGAAAACCATACTTATAACATAGCGATTATCTGGATTTAGTTTTAGTATTTTCTCTGCATTGAGCATGGTGAATAACAAAATAATAATTGGTACTACGGCATAAATCAGCGAAATGCCTTCTGTAATAAATTGGGTATTATTATATTCTTGATGGAAAATCTTTGTAATAAGGTTTAGTATTCCTGTTGATGAGAAGTAGAAGATTGTGAGTGCATAGCCGTAAAATATAACCTGCTTTCCCGTAGGACGCATTTTTGCGAGGAAGTAGAAAGGAATCATTACAAGTACAGTTGAATGTAACAATGAAGCAAAAAGAATTACTAAAATGAACCAGAAGAATTTCTTTTTTCTTATGAATTGCCATGCAAACAGTGTGATAGAAACTGCAAAAGCCTGACGAATGAAGTTCATCTGCATAAAGAAAAGGAAGAAGTTTATATACATAAATGTTCCAATCCAGACTTTTTCTGTATTGCGATAAATAAATATTGCAACAGGAATCAGAGTGAAGATTGCAATTACTGCAAAATATGATGTGTAGCTTGGAAGAATCATTCCTAAAATCTTTGTTATAAAAACGAAACCATATTCCCAGTCATAGTAGGTGAAATTCCAAAAATCCTGTGTTTGCAGGTCCATAAAGGCTTTAGCATACATAACATAGTCATAGCCAATGAGAAATCTAAAAATTGTCAGTAAATAAAGTTGACCAAAAGACAAAAATAGAAATATCATATTTTTATTTTTAGATGGCTTATGAAAGCAGAATATCGCTGCCCAAACTAAGATAAGTAGGTTGTTTAAGTGGTAAATCAGCATATTGTTCCTCCAAGTTAAAATCCATTTTTTGAGAAAATACCTTTTGTTAAGGTCATAAATAGAATCTTTATATCAAACATAAATGTCCAATTTTCTATGTAATACATATCATACTTAATTCTTTCCTCAATAGAGGTATCTCCACCCCTAAGGTCATTTACCTGTGCCCAACCCGTCATGCCAGGCTTTACATAGTGTTTCAGCATATATTGAGGAATGGATTTTTGAAATTTGCTAACGAAAAACGGTGTTTCAGGTCTTGGGCCTACAAGACTCATATTGCCAATAAGCACATTAAAAAGCTGTGGAAGCTCATCAATACTAAAGCGTCTTATGAATTTTCCGACTTTTGTACAGCGTTCATCATCTTTTTCTGTCATCTTATCTAAGATTTCAGAATTTTCTTTCATAGAACGAAATTTATACATAGTAAATCTTTTTCTATTATAGCCAATACGCTCTTGCTTAAAGATTATCTTACCTTTTGATGTGGCTTTTATAGCTATTGCTACACCAATCATAAGAGGAGAGCTTACTATAATACCTATAATTGAAATAACAATATCACTCAAACGCTTTATAAAGGCATTTAATTTATTATCGAGTGGAACATTTCTTAGGCTCATTACTGGCAAAGAACCAAATTTACTGACATATATTCTTGAAGAAAATGAGCCGAATATATTTGGAATAATTGATGTTTTAATTCCAAAGCGTTCACAGATATTATAAATCATAATAAGAATCTTTTCATTGCTGTCACTTGTCATAAGTACAGCTTCATCAATGGTATTTACCTCAAAATATCTTTCCAAAGCCTTGAAAGAACCAAGAAATGGCTTATTTATAGTATTGACTGGCTTATCATTGAAATATCCTGTAATCTCATAGCCGAGGTCTGGATTTCGTTTGATATTTTCTATAAATTTTTCAGTACAAGCATTTATACCGATTATAACAATATATTTTTTGTTATATCCTTTACTTCTCAAATAACGCAATATCCGTCTTAGAAAAAACCTATATGCAATTATTATAAAAGTATCTGCCACAAAGAAAATTATCAAGAAAAGCTGAAGCTGATATATTGATTCTGTTATGAGCAGAGTTAGTTCAAGAATAAAGAAAGCGGTAATGTTTGCTTTAATTATGTTCATGGCTTCATATCTCAAGCGAGTTGTTCTGTATGAGCGATAAAGGTCGTATAGGGCATAGAACATAAGATGAAGCAAAACTATTCCAAGTGAAAGTATAATTAAAATAAAGCTGTCACTCTTAATCTTCGTGCTATTAAAGTCAATCTTATGAATACTGTCTGATATCAAGAAAGAAATAACGATACTGATAACAGCAGATAAAGCATCTACAAGAATATGTATAGCGTTAAATTTTCGCTGATTCTGTTTTATCATTATCTCACTTCCAATATCATGCTATTTTTCTTTGGAAAATTAATCGTACATATCTTCACGAAGCTTTTTTTGAATCATAAATTTCTTATAAGTTTTAAGGAAACAGAAAAATATAATTAAAATTACTAAAAAGATTAATGCAATATAAATCAGACTATATTCAGTAGACTCTGTTTCAAGTACATTTACTTTGCATACAGCCGTACTTTTTCCATCGAGAGTTTTATAGGTAATGTCAGCATAACCACTTTTTATGGCTACAAGCTCGCCTTTATCATTAATATCTACAACAGATTTATCTGAGCTTGTAACTTTGAGTTTGGTAATATCAGCATCACGAGGAGTAGTTATAATATTAAGCTCCTTGATGTCACCAATATTCATAGAAAGATATTCATTAGAAAGGCTTACAGTCTTTGGAGTGGTATTTTCTTCTGATTTGATTTCGCCCTGAACTGCAAGCATAGTTCCTTTATTGAGGATAGCAGTATATTTTATGTCTTTTCCACTTACTTTGATATTGTTGCTGTGAATAACCTTTCTATTGGAAGCATCATAATATGCAAAATTATAGGTGCCGTCCTTTATTCCTTTGAAAGTAAATTTGCCATAGGAATCTGTTTTAACTGTCGCATAATATATTTTTTTGTTTTTTGTATATGAGATTGCAATGGTTGTGTTTTTATATAGCTTATTAGAGGCATTGAGAAGTGTTCCACTAACCTTTCTGCCCGAAATATATTTTGTTCCTTCGCCTACATTAACCTTGCAAAAGCATGTGATTTTGCCGAAGGTTGCAGTTATTGTAGTAGAACCGTTTTCAATGGCTTTGATTGTTCCGTTTTCATCAACAGTGGCAATATCTTCATCAGAGCTTAAAAAGCTTGATGACTTTGAAAAAACATATTCATCTTTATTATAGTTATAAAAAATTGAAGACGAACTGCCTTTTCTTAGACAAAGCTCTGTTTCTGCAAGATTTATAACTTCGGTGTCCTTATTTTCTGTAACTTTGACTTTGCAGGTAGTGAAATTAAGACCATCACCACTTTTTATAACAATTTCAGTTAAGCCTTTTCCGGTAGCAATAATAAGACCGCCAGCAGAAACATTTGCAATGCTGGTATTTTTAGAATAGAAGGTTGCAGATTGGTCATCATCAGATGGAATAACCGTCCATTTTAGCTGATAAGAATTTCCTACTGCAAGGCTTATGTCATTTTTATCGAGAACAATACCTTGAGATGCAGCATTTGCAGGAAATTGAAATAAAGAAATTGTTATTAAAACAAAGAGCATAATACTCAATATTTTTATAGAGTGTACTTTGGTTTGCATGGAATAACCTCCATTAAACAGAATATGTTGGAATTGTTTCGGAAAGCTGAAGATAATAATGCAAAAGAACTTCTGTTGCCTCTGAAACTTCATATTTACTTTCGAGAAATACATTTTTCTTGATTTTATTATAAATTTCTGAATTTGAAAGCTCTGACATTTTTTCAGATAAGCCTATTTGGTCATTATCAGCAAAAAGCATACCGTTAAAGCCATCAATTATCAAGTCCTTATGTCCTTTTATCTTTGAAACAATAGCTGGAATACCACATTCAAGAGCTTCCATTATATTGAAAGGTAAACCTTCAATATGACTTGCTGAGATAATCGCCTGAGCTGAGCGGTATAATATATTTGTATCTGTGATATATCCTAAAAAGCGAACTTTATGAGAGATTTCATAATATTCGGCGAGAGCCTTACAATTTTCAAGAAGCTCACCATTGCCAGCGAATAATAATACTGAATCAGGCTTTGTTTTTAATAATTCTGAAAAAGCTTTTATAATAAGCTGTTGATTTTTTCTTTCGGAAAATTCAGCTACACAAAGGAAAACAAAATCATTTTCTTTTATTCCAAGAGATTTACGGAAAGAATTACACTCATCAGCACTTAAAACAGGAAATTTATTAGAATCTATTCCCATACCATTTATATACTGAATATTTTTACAAAAAACATATTTCCTGGCAAGCTCAAGGTCATCATTATTCATAGTGAGCAATAAATCAATCTTTGAAGAAGTGCTTTTTTCTATACTACGATAAAGCTTTGCTTTTTTTGAATTATCATCATTAAAAAGGTAGCCATGACATATGTATATATGATAAGGCTTATTTTTGAGCTTTGGAATTGCAAGTCTTGTAATAACTCCTGCAAGAGTAGTATTTGAGATTATTACATCATATGAATTTGATTTTATAATTTTAGAAAGTTGATTTATTGTCCCTATATTTCTTGGGGAATAAATTTTTTTTTGAAATATCAGGTTATAAGAATGGTCAACCAAATTTTCTTTGACATAGCCATCGGTTGCAGTATCAACTGTATGTCCATTTTGACGCAAGGCGTTTATTGCAGGCATATGGAAATTTTCAATATGTGATGCCCTCGATGCAGTAAATAAAAATTTAAGCTTTTTCATTTTTTATTTTTTGAGATTCTTTGGCTAAACGAGTTTGCTCTTCGATATATCTTTTATATGCAATACATACATCACGAGCGTTACCATTCTGAATAACCCTGCCTTTTTCAAGCCAAAGAGCTTTTTTACACATTTTTACAACAGAGTTGACATTATGTGAAACATATAGAACAGTTGTACCTTCTTTAAGGAGATTGGCAATTCTGGTTTCACATTTCTTTCTAAATCTTGCATCACCAACAGAGAGAACCTCATCAGCAATAACTATATCAGCGTGAACAGATGTGGCAATAGAAAAGCCAAGTCTTGCGAGCATACCAGAGGAAAAGTTTTTGATAGGGACATCAACAAATTCTTCAAGTTCTGCAAAGCTTATAATATCATCAAAACGCTTTCTCATAAATTCTGTTGAGTGACCGTGCATAGCTCCATTAAGATATACATTTTCTCTTGCGGAAAGTGTAGGTTCAAAACCACCACCAAGAGCAATAAGAGGTGCAATAGTACCTTTTGTGTATATGGTGCCATATGTAGGCTCCATAATTCCTGCAATAAGTCTTAGCAGAGTAGACTTTCCGGAACCATTAACACCGACAAGTCCCATAGACTCACCTCTTTTAAGCTCAAACGAAACATTCTCTAATGCCCAGAATTCGTCAAAGAAAAGATTGCCTTTAACCATATCTATGACATATTCTTTCAGGCTTGTTTGCTTATTTTTACTTAGGTTGAACATCATATAAACATTATCAACCTTGACTGAGGTTTCAGCCATTTTATTACCTCCAAATTACAAGTAGTTATAGAATTTACTTCTTTTTTCTTTAAAGACAAGTATGCCGAGAGCTAAGGTTAATATAGCGTAGCAGGTAGCGACAAGCAAGGTTTTCTCATTTGGAATGGTATTATAAATGAAAACCTCTCTTAAAATTCTTATATAAAGATATAGGGGATTGAAGTCCCATACAAAACGATATTCAACAGGGATAATTTCAATTGGATAGAATATTGGTGTAAGGAAATTCAGTGCATATGTGAGTATTCCATAGAGATGGCTTAAATCTCTGAAAAATACGCCATATGCAGCGAGAATAAGCGAACAGCCCATTGTAAAGATAAAAGCAAGTATAATAGGCAAAGGAAAAAGCAACATTGTAAAATGTAATGGCATACCTAAGACTAAAGCCAATATAAGCATAGGAACAGAAGAAAACAGAAGTGTTATAAAGGCAATAGTTACATTAGAAAGACAATACATATATTGTGGAACTTTAAATTTTCTGAAAACGCCTGCGTGATGATATACAGAAGAAAGTGATTGTTTTGTTGCTGTTACGAAGAAAGTCAGTATAAGATGACCTGAAATATTATAAATAGGATAGTATTCAATAGACCTTTTAAAAAGTGTAGAGAAGATAATTGTCATAATAGTTGCCAAAATCAAAGGATTAAGCAATGTCCAGAGAACACCAAGAAATGATTTATAGTATTTCATCTTGAAATCTCTCTTGACGAGTTCCTTTAAGAATGGCAGATATTCCATAAATTCATATAAAGCTTTATTTTTTGTCATTAGATTCTCTCCAATATAGTTTTTCGACTTAGCTAATCTAAATTATAACACTTTTTAGGGTTATATGTCTATACATATAAATTGACAAATTATTATTTTTAAATGATTTTGATGTAAAATTATATTTTTTGTACTAAGAATAAATTGTATATAAATTACATATTGTCTAAAAAGCAACGAATTGATATGATTTATATTTTGTTTGTCAAGTTGTGGAGATTGTATACAAAGAGTATTATGCTTTTCTTGATTAAAATAAATATGTGTGATATTATAAAATTAATAAAATTTTAAATTAAGGATTGCTGTTATGAATATCTATATTATAAATAACCCCTTTCATTATGAAATTGAAAATCTGACTCGTGCATTTTTTAATAATGAAAAAATGAATGTCATAAAATGCGATAAAAATGTAAATCGTGAAAAGCCTTTTGTCGCAATAGAACTTATAAAGCACGAAAAAGATTCTGATATAATTGTAAGCTTTGCTGATGAAGATTTTGAAAAGACTTTATCTAAAAAAATAGATGGTGAGTTCGATTCTGAATATTCAGAATGTGAGAGAATGGCTGCCATTATGCTTTTTGAGATATTAAGCGAATATACAGGCATAAGACTTCCTTGGGGAATATTAACAGGAGTTCGTCCAATAAAGCTTTTGCATAACCTCGTAAGAGAACTTGGCACAGATGGTGCAGATAAATATTTCAGAGAAAAGCTGCTTGTTACTGAGCAGAAAACAAAGCTTGCACTAACAACAGAAAAAAATGAGCGTAAAATTCTCGAACTTTCAAAGCCTGATTCATTCAGCCTTTATATATCAGTGCCGTTTTGCCCGACAAGATGCTCTTATTGTTCATTTGTTTCTCAGTCGATAGAAAAAGCGAAAAAGCTTGTTGAGCCATATCTTGATTTGCTATGTCAGGAAATAAAATATACAGCTGAAATAGCCAAAGAACTAAATCTCAGACTTGAAACTGTATATATAGGAGGAGGAACCCCAACAACTTTTTCTGCTGAACAGCTAACAAAGCTTATTACTGCAATAAATGCCTCTTTTGATATGAAAAAATGCCGAGAATTTACGATAGAGGCAGGCAGACCAGATACTATAACTCGTGAAAAGCTTGAAGCAATTCTTGATGGTGGCTGTGATAGAATAAGCATAAATCCACAGACTTTGAATGATGAGGTTCTTGAGGCTATTGGCAGACGACATACCGCCACACAGACCTTAGAGGCATATAAGCTTGCGGAAGAAATTGGTTTTAAGCATATAAATATGGATTTAATAACTGGACTGCCAAAAGATACTCCGGAAACCTTTAAATATACTCTTGATACCTTGTGTGACCTTTCACCTGCAAGCATAACTGTTCATACTCTTGCTATGAAGCGTTCATCTTTCCTTACGCTTGGCGGAGCATTGGTTAAGACGGGTGCAGAGCCACCGGCAGCTATTATGATGAAATATTGTGAGGAAATGCTTCCACAATTTGGTTATCACCCGTATTATCTGTATCGTCAGAGCAGAATGGAGGGTAATCTCGAAAATGTAGGTTGGTCTAAAGATGGTTTTGATGGCTTATATAATGTATATGTTATGGACGAAACCCATACAATTCTTGCGTGTGGGGCAGGTGGAGTTTCTAAGCTTCGTGAGCCAGGAGTAAATCACCTTGAACGAATATTTAATTATAAATATCCATATGAATATATCAACGGTTTTGATGAAATGCTAAGACGAAAGGAGCAGATTAAGACTTTCTATGGTAATCTTAAATAATACATACAGAAGATATTCTTATAATCTTCCTGTAATAAACTACTATGCCGAAAACGAGGCTAAAGGCTTTATAGATACAGTAGAGGAACAGTTTCACAGCGACTTGGATAATATTGCTGAAAGCATTATGGAGCTTGAAAAGCAGTGTAATATTATAATGCTTACAGGTCCGTCATCAAGTGGAAAAACTACAACAGCCAAGCTACTTAAATCAAAGTTTGAAAGTGCTGGAAGAAATACCCATATAATTTCTCTTGATAATTTCTATACGGGAAAGAAAAATATTCCGAAGCTTCCGAATGGTGAGTATGATTATGAGGCTCTTGAGGCATTAGACATTCCATATATAAAATCTTGCATAAAAAGTATACTTACAAACGGCAGTTGTATGCTGCCTAAGTATAGCTTTGCAAAGGGAGAGAGAGACTCTGTTTTTACAGAGCTTAAAGTTGAAAAGGATAGCTTTATAATAATTGAAGGAATTCATGCACTTAATCCGATATTTACAGAGGGAATAAATGCAGAGGCTATTAAGAAAATTTATATAAGTGTAAAACAGGGTATCAAAAATACTGAAAAGAAGATTTTGAGAGCGGAGGATATACGCTTTCTTAGAAGACTTGTGAGAGATACAGCGTTCAGAGGCTCTGATGGTGAGGAAACTATATCTATGTGGGATAATGTCTGCCTCGGTGAGAGAAAATATATTCGTCCATTTAAGTATATGAGTGATTATACTTTGAATACATTTCACCCATATGAGGTATGTATTTTGAAAGATGATGCAATAAAAATACTTTCTGAGGTTGATAGAAATGGTGAGAATTACAGTTATGCCGAAAGAATGATTTCAGCTTTGGAGCAATTCTCTTCAATAGACCAAGAACTTGTGCCGAAATACTCTCTTTTGAGAGAATTTATAGGTGGCAGTTCGTTTGAATATTAGCTAAAAAACTATTGAAGATACAGATAGTTTGTGCTATACTCTAAAATATACTTAGAATCGAAAAGGAGTGTCTGTTTATGGGAATACTTGAAGATGCAATCTATAATGCAAAGACTGCTGCAGGTTTTGTTGGCAAGAAGGCAGAAAAATTTGTTGATATTTCTAAGCTTACTATTTCAGCCGCAGAGCTTAGCAGTGAAATTTCTAAGAAGTGTGAAATTCTTGGACGAGTAGTCTATGAAGCAAAGACAAGTGACAAGTGCTATGATAAAGCAATAGCAGAGCTTGTTGAAAAGATTTCAGACCTCAAGGGACAGCTTGATTCTGTAAATGAACTTATTGCAGAAACAAAAAACAGAGTAAAATGCCCTAATTGCAGTACAGTGAATTCTAAAGATGCAATTTTCTGTGGGAAATGTGGCGAAAGGCTTAGAAATTCAGAGGATATGCCACAGCCTGATGAAGTAGAAGAACCAAAGGAAACAGAAAAAAATACAGTTGAAGCTTCTACTGAAGAATAATATTGCAAATTTAAAAATTGCGTTGATTGAAATAATTTAACATAAGCTTAATAGATTAAAGATTTTGCTTAAGCTTTTTAAATCTTATGTTAATCTAAATTAGTATTTTGACGGGCGAACTTAGTTCGCCCCTCATATTTGCAGTATTATTTGCGTGAAAATCTGATTTTATGAGTTTGTCGGAAATTACGCTATACTGTAGGGAGGTTAATGAGTGCTTAGAAAAAAGAGTATACCAAAAGAAATAAAAAGCCAATCATTTTTACAAGGAGCTTTTATTCTTGCAGCAAGTATGATTATTGTTAAGACATTTGGAATGGTTTATAAAATCATACTTGCGAATATGTTTGGTGGTGTTGGCACTGGTCTTTTTAATGCTGCATATGCACTATATAATCCGCTTTTTATGCTTGCTACTGCTGGATTCCCTATTGCTATTTCAAGAATGGTTTCAGAAAGTGTTGCAAACGGCAGATATAAAGATGTAAAGAAAATACATAGAGTTTCTGTTCCTATATTTATAGTTACAGGCTGTGTGTGTTTTCTTTTAATGATAGGCGGAAGCTTTATTTATGTTAATCTTATTAAGACACCAAATGCCATTTTTGCAATATTGGCTCTTGCACCAACAGTTCTTTTCGGTTGCCTGATGTCAATATACAGAGGTTACTTTGAGGGTATGCGAAATATGGTTCCGACAGCAATTTCGGAGATTATAGAGGCAACCTTCAAGCTTTTTGTTGGACTTACTATGGCATATCTCACGATTAAGTTTGGTACAAATCAATATGAAACAACAGGCTATGTTTTAGGAATGAAATGCTCAAGTCTTGAGCAGGCAACGGATTATATTATGCCTATTGCAGTAGGTGCGGCAATTACAGGAATATCTCTTGGTGGAATTATGGGCTTTGTATTCCTTTATATTCGTTATAGAAAGAACGGTGACGGAATCACTCAAGAAGAGCTTGCAAGCTCTCCAAGACCTCGTTCAGATAGAGAAACTATAAAAATACTTGTAAGGACAGCTATTCCTGTTGGTATGGGTGCAATTTTGTTAAGTATCACAGATGTTATAGATACATCTATCGTACAAAGCCGAATCTATGATATTATGCAGACCAATCCAGAAGCATTGCTTAATGTTTATGGAACGCTTTTACCAGATAGTGTATATTATGCAGGCACAACACATACCTATCTTTTCGGCTGCTATGGATATAGCTCAACTTTAACTATGCTCATAACAGCACTTACACAGGTATTCGGTTCAAGTGCCTTACCATCGGTAACTGCGGCTTGGGCAAGTAAGGATAAAGCAAAGCTGAAACAAAGCCTTGAGGCGGTTTTAAGAATAACCTTGGTTGTTACCATTCCATCAGGTATCGGACTTTCGGTTCTTTCTGAGCCTATACTTGGTTTGATTTATAGCAGCCCTAATGTATCTAACGAAGTAGAAATTGCTTCTAAGGTTTTAACCACAATGGGCATAGCTATTATCTTTGTTGGAACAGCAACACCTATATGCAGTATGCTTCAGGCTGTTGGAAGAGTTGATTTACCAGTTAAGCTTATGGCTATCGGCGTTGCCGCTAAGATTATTACTAACTATGTTCTCGTTGGTATTCCTGAGATAAATATTCAGGGTGCGCCTATTGGAACATTTGTATGCTATTTGTTTATATCTGTTGTTGGAGTATTTTTCCTTTGTAGGCATACCAAAATCGTTCCGAACTTTATGTCGATACTCGTAAAGCCACTTCTTGCATCACTTGTATGTGGTGTCGGAGCTTTTGTATCATATCATCTTTTTAATTACTTTATGAGCGGAAAGATTGCTACTATTCTTGCAGTTATAGTTGCTATAATAGTATATATATTCTGTCTGTTTATTTTTAAGGCTATACAGAAGGAAGATGTTCTTCAAATGCCAAAGGGTAAAAAAATTGCAAGATTCCTTGAAAGAAAAGGAGTATTTTAAGCTTAAAAATTTATTTTGATAAAAATATCTTATTGACAGCTAATATTTCATATGATAAAATATAAATATTAGGAATCCCTTGTGAGGGAGTAGTAAGCGTACTTAACGTGCGTAGTAAGTCAACACTCATGGCTCTTTATAAAAGACCTGGCTTGCTTTAAATTACCAGACTCACACATAACTCTAAATGAGGCTATGTGTTGAGTCTTTTTTATTATCCATTATTATGCTAATGCACTTCCCCAAGACACTTAAAAGTTTCGCTTGAGCCTTTTCAAAGGCTCACAGATTCCAAAGGCAGAGCCTTTGGTGGGTTTTAAGGGCGAAGCCCTTAACATTCTTTGCCTTCTAAAGGCGGACAAAGTCCGCCTTTATTGACTAATGTTGCTGATGTAAGAAAATGCGGCGGATAAAATCTGCCGCTTAGGAGTAAAGAATGTTGGGCTTCGCCCAAAGGTGTTTCGCTCTCTGCGGAGAGCGACAAGGGCGTTGCCCTTGACCTGCAAGCTTTTGAAAAAGCTTGAGCAAAACTTTTAATTGTCTTAGGGAAAATATAAACTGATTTGGGTTATTGAGGGAATTTTTAAATTTTATATATTAAGGAGAAATAATAAGTTATGAAAAAACAGCAAAATGTAGAAACTTTTTCGACTCTCAAACTCGCAAATGAGTATGAAACAGACTTGAAAAATGGTTTGACCGAAAAAGAAGCCAAAAGACGCTTAGAACTTTTTGGCGAAAACAAACTAAAAGAAAAGAAAAAGAAGCCTTGGTTTTTAGTTTTCCTTTCACAGCTTAATGACCCTATGATTTATGTACTTTTTGCCGCAATAGCTGTCACAATAGGTGTATCAACATATGAAACGGTTAATTGGCTGAAAGCGGGTAATGCTTTTAATTTTTTAGAAGTGGGCGATTGGCCTGATGTTATAATTATCCTTGCGGTTATTATAATAAATGCAATTATTGGAACAGTTCAGGAATTAAAAGCACAATCTTCGCTTGACGCTTTGAAAAAGATGTCAAGCCCCGAATCTACTGTAATTCGTGATGGTAAGCGTCAGAAAGTTAAATCAAGTGAGCTTGTTCTTGGCGATATTGTTGTGCTTGAGGAAGGCGATACAATAGGTGCAGATTTAAGACTTATAGAATCAGCTAACCTTAAAGTAAATGAATCAAGCCTTACAGGCGAATCTATGCAGGTCGAAAAGAGCTCAGATATTATATTTAGTGAACCTGTTGGTGTTGCAGACAGAGTTAATATGGTTTATATGTCAACACCTGTAACATATGGCAGAGGAATGGGCATTGTAAGTGGTTGTGGAATGGAAACCGAAATAGGTAAGATTGCATCTGCTCTTGATAATGAGCAAGAAGAGCTTACACCACTCCAAAAAGTTCTTGCAAAGCTTTCTAAAGGACTTGGAATAATAACACTTATAATAGTTCTTCTTGTGCTTATAGTTGACCTTATATGGATTTTTGTTGATGGTAAGGGTACGAATATTGAAGCTTATATAGAGGCTATTCTCTCATCAATTTCACTTGCTGTTGCGGCTATACCAGAGGGCTTGCCAGCAGTTGTAACAATAGTTCTTGCTATTGGTGTACAGAAGATGGTTAAGGCAAATACGATTGTAAGAAAACTGCCTTCTGTTGAAACGCTTGGTGCTGTTTCAGTAGTATGTTCAGATAAAACAGGCACACTTACTCAAAATAAAATGACTGTTGTTGAGGCATATTGCAATGGTCAGGTTGTAGTTAGCTCTGATTTTAAAGCTCAGAAAAGTAATGAATTTAGATTTCTTGCAAAAGGTATGAGCCTTTGCTCTAATGCTACTGTTGATGACGGCTTATATGGTGACCCAACAGAAATTGCACTTGTCAATTTTGCAAATGAGCTTAGTCTTCGTAAAAAAGACCTTGAAACAATGTCGCCGAGAATAGATGAACTTCCATTTGATAGTGACAGAAAAATGATGACCACTGTCCACAATGAGAATGGAAAGAATATCGGTTATACAAAGGGTGCTTTAGATTCTATCTTAAAGCATACAACCAAAATCCTTGAAAATGGTAAGGTTAGAAGTATTACAGATGATGATATAAAGAAGATTTACAGTACAAATAGCTATTTTAGCGATAAGGCTCTTAGAGTTCTTGCTCTTGCATATCGTATAACAGATAAACCAATCGAGGACGATTTGATTTTTGTCGGCTTGGTAGCAATGATAGACCCTGAAAGACCTGAGGCAAAGGGTGCGGTTGAGAAATTTAAGCGAGCAGGTATTGCAACTGTTATGATTACAGGCGACCATAAGGATACAGCCTTTGCAATAGCTAAAAATCTTGGAATTTGCGAAACAAAGGAACAGTGCCGAACAGGTGCAGAGGTTGACGCAATGAGCGAAGACGAGCTCAAAGAATGCTGTAAGAGCGTAAGAGTTTTTGCAAGAGTTTCGCCTGAAAATAAGGTTCAGATTGTTAAAGCATTTAAGGCGAACGGAAATATCTGTGCTATGACAGGTGATGGCGTTAATGATGCACCAAGCCTTAAAGCTGCTGATATTGGCATAGCAATGGGAATTACTGGTACAGATGTTGCCAAAGGTGCAGCTGATATGGTTCTTACTGATGATAACTTCGCATCTATCGAAAAGGCTGTTGAAGAGGGAAGAGGTATTTTTGCAAATATCAAAAAGACAATTATATTCCTAATTTCAAGTAATATTGCCGAAGTTCTTGCTATGTTCTTTATTATATGTCTTGGCTTGCCAGCACCACTTATTGCTATTCATCTTTTGTGGGTAAACCTTATCACAGATAGTTTGCCAGCGATTGCTTTGGGTATGGACCCCAAAGCACCTGATGTTCTTGATGAAAAACCAAGAGACCCGAAAAAGGGTATCTTTGCCGATGGCGGAGTTAAGCTTACAGCAGGTTTTGGCGTTGTAATAACAGTAGCAGTTCTTATCTCGTATTTTGCGGCAGGCTGGCTAAATGGTGTATTCTCTCTTGGAGATATAAAGGCACTTTATGAAGGTAATGCAGATATACTTCATCAGGCACAGACAATGGCATTTACAACCCTTGCATTCTGCGAGCTTTTCCATATGATAGGTATGAGTAATGTCAAAAAATCATTTATTCATATTTTCAGCAACAAAAACTGGATGATGGCACTTGCATTTGTAGTTGGTATCGGACTTCAATTTTTAGTTATTGAAGTTCCTGCTGTCAGAGCCGTTTTCTCAACAGCAAATCTTACGGGCAACGAATGGATTATAACAGCAATATGTTCTGTACTTCCATTGATAATACATGAAATAGTAGCTATTGGTTATTCTATTTGTAGTAAAAAATCTAAATAAACTTGTTGTAAAATGGGCTCAGTATTTTACTGAACCCATTTTTAATACCGATTAGCTGATAGATTACCCTCTAAGATAGATGAAAAATTCACTCGATCCTTTTCAATAATAAATTTTTTCAAAAAAGGCTTGCATTTTGTGAAAATATATTGTATAATAACACTACTGCCGAAGAATATCGGTATAACAAGACAGAATGTGCTTTTTGATATGCTGGCGGATAGGTGCTGTACGATGAAGCACCGTGAACCATGTCAGGCGGGGAACCGAGCAGCATTAAGCGGTTGTAACATGCGATACAGTTAATCTGTTCGTCAGTATACCAAAGAGCATATGACCGACTTCCTCGGCTGTCTTGTTTTTTTGAGCCAAAAGGAAGGTGAGCTTAATGTATCGTGTGCTTTATAGAAAATATCGCCCGAAAACCTTCTCAGAGGTTTCAGGTCAGCCACAGGTTACTGTTACACTGAAAAACGAACTTAAAGCCGATAGAATAGCTCACGCATATCTCTTTACAGGTTCGAGAGGTACAGGAAAAACTTCTTGTGCAAAAATTCTTGCTAAGGCTGTCAACTGTCTTGATTTGCAAGATGGCGACCCTTGTGGAAGATGTGCTGCTTGTAGAGGTCTTGATGATGGCTCAATTCTCGATGTTGTAGAAATTGATGCTGCAAGTAATAATGGTGTTGATGATATTCGTATGCTTCGAGAAGAAGCAAATTTTACCCCTGCTGGTGTAAAATATCGTGTATATATCATTGACGAGGTTCATATGCTTTCTCCAGGAGCTTTTAATGCTCTCTTAAAAACGCTTGAAGAACCTCCTCCTCATGTTGTTTTTATTTTGGCAACAACTGAGGTTCATAAGCTTCCAGCAACAATACTTTCTCGTTGTCAGCGTTTTGATTTTCATAGAATCTCGCCACAGGCTATTGCAGACAGACTCGAATATATTTGCAGTCAGGAAAATGCAGAGATTGAGCGTTCAGCGGCTTTGCTTATTGCCTCGATTGCTGATGGCGGTATGAGAGATGCGGTTTCCTTGCTCGACCAATGTATGGGTAGGAGTCGACATATCAACGAACAAACTGTTCGTGATACCGCAGGCTTGGCAGATAGGGAATACCTTTTTAAGCTTGTTGAATCAATTCGCAAAAGAGATTCCGCAGAGGCTCTTGCGATAATTGATAAGCTACACAAAGATTCTAAGGATATGGCTCGACTTTGCGATGAACTTTGTTCTCAGCTAAGAGCGATGATGCTGATTAAAACAGTAAAAGACGCAAGACCTTTTGTTGTTATGACCGACGAGGAATTTGCCCAGACAAGTGAACAGGCTCTTGCAATGTCACTTAACGAAATTATTTCAGCGATAGATACTCTACAAAAAGCATATGAGCGTATGATGAGGGGAGTTAATCGCAGAATAGAAATGGAAATGACCGCAGTTAAGCTGTGTTCAGAAATTTCTAAGCCAGAGATAAGTGAAGATGTTGCAAAGCGTATTGATGAACTTATTAAAGAGGTAGAAAGGCTCAAAGCTAATCCGCCAGTAGTTCAGCAAGTATCTGTCAGCAGAACTCATTCTCAGACAAGAACACCACCGATTAAGCGTCCACCAGATATGGAAAAGCTCAGAAGTGAAGCTGCACCAATGAAAGAATGGCCTGAGGTTATAGATGACATAAAACAATATTCAAAGATTATTGGTGCATCATTTGATGGCAGTAAGGCTTATATAAGCGGAAAATATGTTCTTGTTGATTCGACAAATGATATATGCTTTGAAATTTTACGCAAGCCTGAACAACGAGAAAAAATGCGTAATTCAATCAAAAAAATTACTGGAAAGGATTATAGTCTTGGAAGATACTCCTATCCAGATGAAGTTAAACAAGATGACCCACTTTTAAAATTCGCTTCCGATGCAAAAGCATCAGGAATACCAATAGAAATAAATAACAATTCGGAGGAAAATTAATATGAAAGCAAGAATGCCAAAGGGATACGGAAACGCTGGAGCAGCTAACATTCAGCAGCTCGCTCGTCAGGCACAAAAGATGCAGGCTGAAATGGATGTTGCTAATCAGGAACTTGAGCAGAAGGAATATTCTGCAACAGCAGGTGGCGGAGCAGTAACTGCTACAATCACTGGTAAGCTTGAAATTCAGAAGCTTGAGATTCAGAAAGATGTTGTTGACCCAGAAGATATTGATATGCTCAGCGACCTCGTAATCGCAGCTGTTAATGAAGCTATCAGAAAGGCTCAGACTGATAAGTCACAGACTATGGATAAGATTTCTGATGGTCTTAATGTTCCAGGATTATTTTAATTATGGCTGAATATAGTGTAGCTCCGCTGGCAAAACTTATAGAGCAGTTTGAGCGTTTGCCTGGAATAGGGCATAAAACAGCACTCAGGCTTGCATATCATATTTTGCGTATGCCGGAAGCAGAAGCACAGAAATTTTCTGATGCGATAATGGAGGCACACTCCAAGATAAAATATTGCAGTATTTGCTGTAATCTTACTGATAAAGATGTTTGTTCCATATGCAGTGACCCTTGTCGTGATAGGTCGCTCGTATGTGTAGTAGAAGACCCTCGTGATGTTATGGCTCTTGAGCGTACACATGAATATAATGCTTTATATCATGTTCTTCATGGCTCACTTTCGCCTTTAAATGGTGTTACAGCCGATATGATTCGCATTAAAGAGCTTCTCGCAAGATTCAAAACAGATGAAATCAAAGAAGTAATTATGGCAACTAACCCTACTGTTGAGGGTGAAGCAACTGCAATGTATATTTCTAAGCTTTTAAAGCCATTTGGTGTAAAAGTCACACGCCTTGCGTATGGTGTTCCTGTCGGCGGAGATATAGAATATGCCGATGAGGTTACACTTACAAAGTCCTTAGAAGGACGCAAGGAAATTTAATTTCAAAATAAGTAGAGGGGGGCTTTTTCGTGCCTAAGGAAAACACAAAAACAATAGCACAAAATAAAAAAGCCTTCCATGATTATTTTGTGATAGAAAGTATGGAGGCTGGCATAGAGCTTTGCGGTACAGAGGTTAAGTCCATTCGCAATGGCAGAGTGAATTTAAAAGATTCGTGGTGTAGCATTGACGATGGAGAGCTGTATATCAAAGGTATGCACATAAGTCCATATGAGCAGGGAAACATCTTTAATCGTGACCCTATGAGAGTTCGTAGATTGCTTATGCACAAGCGTGAGATTATGCGTCTTTTCGGTACGGTTAAGCAAGATGGATATTCGCTGATTCCACTTTCGTTATACTTTAAAGGTTCTAAGGTTAAAGTTCAGCTAGGTCTTTGCAAGGGTAAAAAGCTTTACGATAAGCGTGAAGATATGGCTGCCCGAGATGCAAAGCGTGATATGCAAAGAGCCATTAAGGAGCGTTCAAGAGGCTGATTCCTCTTTATATATGGGGATGTAAAGGTTTCGACGGGGAATGTAAGCTCCGGTAAGCGAGCAGCGGTGCGGAACCGCTATAAAATCCGCAACTTAAACAATAATTGACAACAATAAAACTGTTGCTGTCGCTGCTTAATTAAGCGCGACCGTCTATTATAGAAGTACCACGGTCTTTAATAGGCGTCGATTAGTGGTGAACGTGAACAGGGGAGTGCCTTGTACCTTGTCATGACTTTAAGGATACCGAGGTTGATAGCCTGTCTTTGGGCGATTAGCTGAGGGAATTTTAAAACAATGACTACGCTCGAAGAAAGCCGTTGTAAGCGTTTTTCGGACACGGGTTCAATTCCCGTCATCTCCACCAAGATATGATAAATCCGCATAAGCAAGCTGTTTATGCGGATTTATTTTTGTTTATACACGATTTTTACACGATTTTGTTTAAAATTTTAACAGCACGCTCTTCTTCACGAGGATATAAATGCGAATATGTATTCCAAGTGATTTCAACATTTGAATGACCTAAACGGCGAGAGATTTCCTGAATGTTGATTCCTTCATTGGCAAGTAAAGAAGCGTGAGAATGTCTGAAATCATGTATGCGTATTGTTTTGATACCAGCGAGTTGAGCAAATTTAATATTCCTCTTTTGAATTGTTGAATCTCTCAGCGGCTTATCGGCACCACAGATATAATTTTCTTCGGAAAATCCGTCAAACATCTTACAACGCTCTTTATGCTCATTTAATATATCAATTAACGGCTTTGGAAGTTGTAGGGTACGAATTGAAGTTTTATTTTTGGGAGGAGTTATTCTATCACCGCCCTTAAGCTTTTGAGCAATACTGCGTTTGACAGAAATATATTCTCCGTCAATATCTGACCATCTTAAACCGTGTATTTCACCTTTACGCATACCTGTATAAAAGGCTATTGCAAAAAATACATAATAATTCCACTCAAAATAGTTTCCGGCTTTTTCAGCCGCCTCAGCGTTTCGCTTAGCTACATTTATAAAAGCCTTAAATTCATCAACTGTGTAATAATCCATTTCTTTCTTTTTTATAACAGTTCCACTTTTGAAATTTCCAAGCTTAATCAATAGATTATTAGGTATATATTCAAGTTTGACAGCATAATTTAGCAACGCACGAAATTCTTTATAAATATTTTGATTCATAGTTAAGGATAAGTTTTTCTCGGAAATTTCGTTTTTCCAGCTTTGCAGAATTTTTAGATTGAGTTTATTTATCTTGTAATTTCCCAGTGAATCAATAACATGTCTTTGCAATATGCGTTTACTTTTGTCGAGAGAGGTTTCTCGAATCTCGTGTTGCTTGGCTTCAAGATATTCATTGAAAAGCTCCTCGAGCGTCATATTGCCACTGCTAACTACTTCGTGTTTATCTGCTTGCAGTTGCCTTTCAAGCTCTTTAGCTTCATCTAAGCCATAAACAACTCTGTCTGTTTGTTTTGCATTACCAAAGCTGTCTATATAGTTTATTCTTACACGATACTTTTGTTTACCGTTTTTCTTCCCTTCCATTTTGTAGATTGGCATAAAGAAACACCTCGTTTTTGGTATTGCAAACAAACCCACGAGATGATATAATATTCTCGTAGGAATGTTGCGTGCTTACTTATATTCCTTTTCCGCTCTTGCCGACTGGTACTCGGTGGGAGCGGTTTTTTTTATTTTTCATAGCAGTTCAGAAATATTTATCTCAAGTGGGGTAGGATTATCTTTATAAATCCAAACTGGGATTGTTTCGGAAAAGCTATATTTTTCAGTGTTAAAATCTTCGCCGAAATGATAAACTGTCACAGATTGATTTTTAGGGTCTACTATCCAATATTCTCTTACACCATAGGATTGATAAAGATGAAGCTTAATAATATAATCGCTTACAGCGTTTGTTGAAACAATCTCTATTATCCAATCAGGAGCACCGACACAACGCTTATTGGTTATTTTATTTCTATCGCATATAACTGAAATATCAGGGATAACGACAGTATTATCAGAAAGCTGTATATCATACGGAGCAGAAAAAACTTTACATTGACCTTTGTTTTTAGCTATATATGAATGAATCGCTACAAAAAGTTCACCAGATATTTCCTGATGTTCGGTCGAGGGTGACGGTGCCATATCGTAAATAACGCCGTCAATAAGCTCTGCACGGGTCCCTTCGGGCAGTGCATAGAAGTCTTCTATTGTGTATTTAATATCCTTTGCTTGCATACTGTTTACCTCACTTTCATATTTACATTTGATAACCATATAATTCTGATAACGATACTCCTGACATATAACAAAAAACATTATCATTATAGTTATTATAATTAGAAGTTGTTATGTTTTTATAATCACAATTTTTAAAATCAATAGCAACTTCTGCCATAGGTTCGCTTACATAAAAGCATTCCATATAATCGTTTGTTGTTTTTAAGTCCATCTCAATTACAGCGGGTATAGGACAGAGATAATTCCTTGCAAAACAATTTGCTTCTCTATTTTCACTCTCATTATCTTTAGTATGTCCTAATATAATATGACCTAATTCATGTGCAAGAGTGAAACGAATAATAGGTTCATCTTTTTGTTCATTGTATATGATTAGATGTTTTTTAGTTTGGGGATTTATAATTGTGAATCCAAAATTAGATGGTGCTAATTCATAAAATTCTTTAAAAGATAAATTGTGTCTTTTTGCAAATTCGCTATATGTATAAAGTTTAATGCCTTTTATTTGACGTACAACATTAAAAATACAAATAGGAAATGAAAATTCATGAAATTGCATTAATGTTTCATAAGCCTTATTTGTTGCAATAATATAATTAGATTCACTCATCAAAGTCCTCCTCAAACATTATTCTAGCCATATCCAGTAGTTTTTGTCTTTTTTCTGGTGACATTTTTTTCGCATTACGGTTGAGTATAATTAGTTCTTCTGGTAGTTTCTCTTCTTCTTTTGGCATATCAGAGTTGCCTAAAAGATAATCAACACTAACATCAAAATATTCTCCTATTTTTAATAATGTTTCATAATCTGGTTCTCTTTTGCCAATTTCATATAAACTATATGCTTGTTTTGTAATACCTAAATACTCTGCAATAACAGCTTGGGAAATCTTTTTATTATTTCTTAATTCTTTTATTCGCTCATTAAATTTACTCATAATATCATCACCTTTACTATTTTAAGTATAGCAACGATTAGTTGACTTGTCAATAGAGTAAACAAATTGTTGCTATTTTTTATGCAAATAAACAAAAAGAACTTTTTTAAAAACAAATAGTTGACATTTTCTTATGAATGCTGTACTATATAGACAACAAATCGTTGACAGACGAGTATGACTGGAGATGATAGATTGAGACAATGGTTAAAAAATATAAGAGAATCAAAAGGAATATCACAACAAAACGTTGCAGAAAAAGTAGGGATTACACGTCAATATTATCAACTAATTGAAGCTGGGGAACGTCAACAGAAAATGGATATTACCTTAATTGCAAAATTATCACAAGTTTTGGGAGTTTCTATGAATCAAATTATTGATAATGAAATGCAACAAGTTAAGAAAGGACAATGATGAATGAACGAAATTATCAAAATTAACTATGACAGCGAACAGCCGACAGTACTCGGCAGAGATTTGCACAAGGCTTTGGAAGTTAAGACCGCTTATAAGGACTGGTTTCCAAGAATGTGTGATTATGGTTTCGAAGAAGGTAAGGATTACACTCGCTGCTCATTTTTGAGCAGCGAAAATCAACACGGTGGACAAAATAAAATTGACCACCAACTCACAATCCCTATGGCGAAAGAAATATGTATGCTTCAACGCTCTGAAAAAGGTAAAATGTTCCGACAGTATTTTATAAACATTGAGGAACAGTGGAATACGCCTGAGGCGGTTATGGCAAGAGCTTTGAAGTATGCTAACGAAAATCTCAAAAAGCTACAAATTAAGGTTTCAGAGCTTTCTATTGACAATCAGATTATGAAACCAAAGGCAGATTATTTTGATGAGCTTGTTGAAAGAAATCTTCTTACAGGTATCAGAGAAACAGCAAAACAGCTTGAAATCAAGCAAAATAAATTTGTTAGCTTTTTGCTTGAACATAAGTATGTGTATCGTGATAAAAAGGGTAAGCTAATGCCTTATGCAAAACATGTTGACGGGGGTTTGTTTGAGCTTAAAGAGTGCTTTAATGACAAAACTCAATGGAGTGGAACACAACCACTTATAACGCCAAAGGGTAGAGAAACATTCAGACTGCTTTTCATAAATAACGCACAATGCTAAACGAGAGGAGGTGAGATAGTGGAACTGGAAACTTGTAAATTGAATTTTAGAGCGGATTTGCTAAGGGAAGCTATTCGTTCAAACGGTTTATCTCAAAAGAAACTATCTAAAAAGTTAGGCTTAAATGATAAAACAATTTCACAGAAGATGAATGGAGTAACACAGTGGACTCTATCTGAAATTCAGCAAATTTCAAGTATACTTAAAGGCTTAGATGTAAATACAGTTTTTTGCTTGAAAAAGTATGAGCAGAGTGCTGTAACACCCTACTCATTATAATTTAGCTGTTATTTTTTAACCCAACGATGTCCAGGTTCTTGTGTTGGTGGCAATCTATCTCCAGAATCAATACGGACAGTTCTAGGATTATCTACCTTTCCACCACGAGGACCAACTTCATGATAAGTTCCAGGACTTTGGTTATCAGTGCCAGGCTTAATCGGTTTTTGCATAAAATCACCTCCTTAAATATTATGGAGATATAATACTATATATGTAATAAAATGTCAAATTAATACAATATATAGGATTTATGCAAAACTACTAAATACTTTAAGAAATTTTATTTTGTATCATATCTTATCGTATTTTATCTTATATTTGAACTATTATCTATCAAATATATTCGATTTTTTCTGTGAATTATGACAAAATTATCAGATTAAAACTATGTATAAATTTTGCCTTGTAATTAAAAAAATAGGAAATAGATTTCTCATTTGAGATGGGGGTGAGGAAATGTCAGGAATGCCAAGAATTCCTAATTATGAACCTGCTACGGCTTTAATAATTTACTATTCGCATAATGAGATAGGTAACAAGGAGATTAGGCAGTTATTTGGTTCTCAGCTATCTCCGAATACGATAGTTAGGCTGAAAAACCTCGCGCGAGAGAAAATGCAGGAGGATAACAGGCTTGCGTTTCGTCCTAATGTAGTTAATACAAAATCGGCATACAAGGCTTGGGGAATAGATATAGTCGAGGTCGAAGAAGGCTTTAAGAAGTTGCAGAAACTCAAACTTGTTGGGGCCATGCAATGAAAGGAGGTGCAGGCAATGGAAAAGTATCTCAAAGAACTCATTAACGAAAAAGGATTGAACGAAGCACGTAAGGAATGCGTGCATATGATTGAAAGTCTGATGCATAACTGTCATAACTCGGATAGAGACAAGCTCAACAAAATAAAGAAGCTTATCGAGATTATCATCGAAGAGGAGTTAAAGAACATGATAGTTGGGAGGTGATAAAAATGAGCTATATAAAAGCCCGAACTGAAAACGGCGTGAGATTTGAGGCTCCGCTTAGCTCAAAAGCTGATTATCAACGAGTGATAAGGTTTTTAGAGCAAGAAATGGCAATGTTAAATCAGCCGAACACAAAAGCAAAGAAGCAAATGATTCCCAAGTCGAGAGGAGGCAATGAGAATTGCGAGGCATAGTAATAGTAATTGGCGGAATAGCTCACACAATCCCTGAATGGGCAGAAATATCTGGTGTAGGACCTAAAACGATTTCACGCCGCATAGATAGGGGATTTAATGGTGCTGAAATAATCGCACCAACAGAGCATCTACTCAGAAAAAGAGCAATGATTCACGAAGTTTGGAAAGGTGGTAATTTTATATGGATAAAAGAATAAAAAAAGTCCGCCCTCAGAGCTGCAACTCCGAGAGCGGAAAAAGGAAAACATTTACTGTTAAAAGTGTAGCAGAAACACCACACAAAGTCAAGTGCGTGGTTGCAACTAAAGAGCTGAATGCTTATCAAAAATCTGTTATCAGAAGAATTTACTATGCAAGCCACGAAAGGCACAGTCTTATTTCTAATCTCAAGAATCTTTCGTTCTGTACATATAGTGTTGCTTTAAGGTATCTAAGAGAGATTAGATTTATTGATAACGAAGACTATTACAGTCTGATGACGGAGGTTTAAGGATGTCAGAATTAATTATCAGCGAACAGCATAGACAAGCTGTTGAACTTCATCAAAAGATTATGATAAGTGCAAACCTTGCACAGCAGAACATATGGGATATGTGCAGCGGGTTAAAAGCTATGCGTGATAACAAGCTTTATAAAGAGCTTGGATACTCGAACTTTGAGGACTACTGCGAAACAGAGGTAGGTATGAAACGCAGTAACGCATATAACTATATTTCTATTGTAGAAAAAATAAATCCTGAAAATGTCCAAACGTTTGGACAAATTAGCAAAAGTAAGTTAATGTTGCTTGCCACTATCAGCGAACCCGAGCAGGCGGAAATCTCTGAAAAAATAAACCTCGAAAGTACAACAGTAAAACAACTTAAAGCGGAGATTGAGAAATTAAAGAGTGAAAAGGCGTCAAAGCAGATTGAGCTTTCAGAAGCAAAAAGAAATGCATCGAGTGCACAAGTACGCTTACACGAAACAAGCGTTGAACTTGAAAGAAAATGCAAAAAATGTGAAGAATTGTCAGATAGACTTGACGATGCCAACGAGCAGATAAAAGAACTCGAAAACCGTCCGATTGAGGTTGCAGTACAAGAATCGAGCGATAATGAACGCAGATTGCAAGAAACAATCAAAGCACTTGAACAAAATAACATCAAACACTACGATGAACTTGAAAAGCAATATCGAGAAGATGAACAAGCTGTTCGTCAAATGCTTGAGAAAGAAAAGCAAGAGGCACTTCTAAAGCAAAGAGAGGAATATGAAGAAAAATTGAACAGCTTGCAGGCAGATAATAATGAGGGCGATGATAAGGATATTTTCAAGGCGTATTTTTCAATAGCTTATGACAGTTTTAATCGTATGCTTGAATTTGCAAAACATTCAAAAGATAAGGATTTTTTTAAAAGTAAGGTTAAAAATCTTATTGAAGCCCTTACAACACAGAATAGCAATCTTTAAGGAGGATAATATGAAACTTTACGAACTTACCGAGATGTTCTCGGATTTGTTTAATCAGTTTGACTCAATAAACGAATGGGAACCCGACACCAACGCAGACGGAATTCCTATTGATGATGACGGCAATATCATTAAAAATGTTGATGCCTACCGCAATGAAATGTTGACAGCTTGGTTTGATACACTTGAAGGTATCGAGGGCGAATTTGATGAAAAAGTCGAAAATATAGCAGTCTATATAAAACAGCTCACTGCCGAAGCGAAAACACTTAAAGCGGAAAAAGCTGCCATAGCAAAAAGGCAGTCGCAAAAAGAAAAATCAGTCGAAAGCCTTAAAACATATCTTCTTAATTCAATGAAGGCTATTAATCGTGAAAAGATTGATATGCCGAAAGCTATTGTTAGTATAAAATCTAACGCTCCAAGTCTTATTGTTGATGATGAAATAGGTTTTATCAAGTGGGCACAAAAAAATAATGATGAACTGCTTAAATATAGTATGCCTGAAATTCGTAAGAATGATGTTAAGACTTTGTGTAAAAACGGTGAAAATGTACCATTTGTACATATGGAAAAGAAAGTATCTTTGACTATTAAATGAGGTGATATGATGATTGATTTTAATGATGTTAAAAGGGCAAAATCAAAGGCAAGAATAGCCATTACTGGTCCGTCTGGTAGCGGAAAAACTTTGTCAAGTCTTTACCTTGCTTACGGTATTACAGGCGACTGGTCAAAGATTGCTCTGATAGATACCGAACATGAACGAGGTCGTTTTTACGCGGATAGAACAGATTTAAAGACTGGTACATTCAAATATGCTGCAATGACTCCACCTTATTCGCCTAACAAATATATTGATTATGTTGAATCTGCTGCTAAAATTGTAGGTCCTGACGGAGTAGTAATTGTTGATAGTTTTTCTCATTGTTGGGATAACGAAGGTGGTGTGCTTGATATAAAGTCACATATTGCTCAGCAGCGTGGTAAGAATGATTATACTGCATGGGATGAGGCAGGAAAGATACAGAATAATCTTGTGAATACAGTTCTTTCGGTTGATTGCCACACGATTATAACAATGCGTGCAAAGATGGCATACGCTATGGAAATTAATGACCGAGGAAAAACCGTACCTGTTAAAATCGGACTTGCTCCAGTCCAACGCGAAAGTACGGAATATGAATTTGATATGTGTTTTCAACTTGACCGTTCACATTGTGCATCGCTCTCAAAAGATACAACATTTCTTGATGACTGGTCGGGCATTATTACTCCTGAACTTGGAGAACTGTTGGGCGAATGGCTGTCTAAAGGTGCAGATTTACCAAGATGTGCTGACTGCAAAAAGGTTATAGTGGCAAGTGGTAAGCTGACAGCTGAACGGATTATTGAAAAATCGACAGGCAGATATGGCACAGCTCTCTGTATGGCTTGTACTCAAATCAGATACAAAAAAGAACAGGAAGTGAAAGCAAATGCAACTTCGACCGTATCAGAATGACCTTGTTGAACAGGTCAGACAGGCTTGGCGAGAGGGCTATAAATCCCCTTGCATAGTCCTCGGGTGTGGTGGTGGAAAATCCTGCATAGTTGCAGAAATTGCAAGACGAACCACTTGGAACGGAAAACGAGTACTGTTTCTCGTTCACAGGAGAGAACTTGTTGAGCAAATCTTCCGCACGTTTGTTCGTTGGGGTGTGCTTATGGATTTATGTCAGATTGGTATGGTACAAACCTTTACACGCAGGCTTAAAAAACTTCCTAAGCCTGCGTTAATCATTACGGACGAAAATCATCACAGCCTTGCACAAAGCTATAAACGAATATACGACTATTATCCAGATGTGCCGAGGGTCGGAGTAACCGCCACACCTATCCGTCTAAACGGTGACGGCTTGGGTGATGTCAACGATAAGCTCATAATCGGGGTAAGTACAAAATGGCTTATTGAGCATAATTGCCTTGCCCCGTATGATTATTATGCTCCGAGTGTTGCCGACCTTACAGGACTGCACACCAAAATGGGCGAATATGTCGCCTCCGAGATAGAAAGAGCAATGACTAAAAATACAGTTTTCGGAGATGTAATCAAGTATTACAGACAGCTTGCAGACGGCAAAAAAGCGGTGTGCTATTGTTCAACAGTTAAACACAGTATGGCAACCGCACAGGCATTTTGCGAAGCGGGTATATCCGCAAGGCATATTGACGGAGCAACTCCAAAGGCGCAGAGAGAACAGATTATAAACGAGTTTCGCAGCGGCAAAATTACAATCCTCTGCAATGTGGACTTGATTTCAGAGGGCTTTGATGTACCCGACTGCGAATGTACAATTCTACTACGACCTACTCACAGTCTTACGCTTTACATTCAGCAATCAATGCGGTGTATGAGATACAAAGAGGGTAAAAGAGCAATCATAATTGACCATGTAGGCAACTATGCAAGACATGGTATGCCTGATGATGACCGTGAATGGACGCTTGAAAAGCATAAAAAGCAGAGTATGAAGAAAATTGAAAAGGAACAGAGTGAAAAGGTCAGACAATGTCCGGAATGCTTTTTTACTTTCTCTGCACCGCCACCGGGAGAAAAGACAGTATGCCCTCATTGTGGATATGTTTTTCCGGTGATTGAAAGAACAGTTGAAGTAGATAAAACTGCAGAACTTATTAAAGTTGAAGGATTCAAGCTTGATTTTTCAACGCCTGATGATTGCCATAGCTATGAGGATTTACTTTCTTATGCTAAAACTCATGGCTATAAAACAGGTTGGGCTTATTATCAAGCAAAAAGGAGAGGAATGATAGCTTGACAGAAGAACACATAATTCAGAATCAAATCCGCTTGGCAGTAGCTCCTTACTGCGATATTTTCAGAATCAATGTAGGACAAGGTTTTACAAAAGATGGTAGATATTTCAGTACAGGGGTTCCACCAGGATTTTCTGACTTATTCGGTGTCAGAAAATCAGACGGCAAAGCGGTTTTTATTGAGGTTAAGACACCAAAAGGTAAGCCAACTGAGAAACAAGTAAGATTTATACAGATGATGAAACTTAACGGTGCTATTGCAGGAATATGTAGAAGTGCCGATGAAGCAATTAAATTAATATTGGAGGAATTATAAATGGGATTCAGAGCAAATCAGAGTGAGGCAATACAGCAGAGTACAATTAAACCAGAGGGCGATTACGAGTGCTTAATAATTGATATTGACGAATACACAACAAAAAATGGTTCAACAGGTCTTAATATAAAGATGGTAATAAGAAATGATGTTGACCAGGCTTACAAGAATGGATATATATTTCATACCTTGTGGAAACGCAAAGAGCCGACAGAAGCAGATAATCAGGTTAAAGGTTATAGCTTTGGTCAAGTTATGGCACTTGGAAAGGCAGCAGGACTTCCTGATGGTAAAGACTATGATAGTCTTGAGCAATTCTGCGATGAGCTTATCAAAAAGCCTATGCGTGTAACTCTCAAACATGAAGAGTACAACGGTAAGACTCAAGAAAGGGTTAGCTGGTTTAATTCTACAAAATTTCCTGATGTGAAGCACATTTTTAAACAGTCAGGAAGTTCAACAACAGCTTATGCACAGACACAGCAATCTTATGCTACACCTGCTCAAACAGTAAATCAGCATTTTGCTGAAACTACTATTGATGATGATTTGCCGTTTTAAAGTGACTGTAAGGACTGCACTAAGGAGGTAGTAAAAAATGGGATTTAAGAATGATACATATAGTGCAGTTCCGCACGAACTCAAAGCATTCAAAAATTGGGTGTGTTGGCAAGCTTATCCTGACGAAAAGTCGCATAGTGGAATTTCAAAGAAGCCCGTCAATCCAAAGACGGGCGGACTTGCTATGTCGAATAATCCTGACACTTGGTCGGATTTTGATACTGCTGTCAGAGAATCAACCAAATATTCGGGCATAGGTTTTATGTTTTCAAGCTCTCCGTTTTTTGGAGTTGACCTTGATGATATGCCGAAGGATATTGAGGATTATAAAAATGGTGGAACAGATAACATTATCAGTGAATTTGTAAACACTCTTCAAAGCTATGCTGAATTTTCTCAAAGCGGAACAGGCATTCATATTATATGCAAGGGTTCATTGCCAGAAGGCAGAAGAAAAGCAAAGAATGATTCAGGCGGTTTTGAAATGTACGAAAGCGGAAGGTTCTTTGTTGTTACTGGCAATTACTGCTCAGAATATGCGGATATAAATGATTGCACTGAGAGCGTTAAGCCTCTACATTCAAAGTACCTTGGCAAAGCAATGGAGCCACAGCCAAAGAAGCATAGAATTGAAGTTAATCTTAATACGGTTGATGATATAGTCAAAGCCGCCTGTAATGCAAAAAACGGTAATCTCTTTCGTGCGTTATATAGTGGTGACTATTCTGCCTATGCTTCTCATAGTGAGGCTGATATGGCTTTCTGTAATATGCTTGCATTTTGGTGTGGCTGCGATGTTGATAAGATGGATTCTATCTTTCGTCAATCGGGTCTTATGCGTGAAAAATGGGATAGGAAACAGTCAGGTACTACATATGGAGTAATCACTCTACAAAAGGCTATTTCAAATTGCAGTCAGACTTACAACCCAAAACAGCACAACGATTATTCGATTTCAATCGGTGGCGGCAAGGTTATACAGACTGTTGACGAAGAAAAAATGCGTGCATATTCCTTTGATGATATGGGCAACGCGGAGCGATTTGTTGACTTATTCGGCGAGAATGTTCGTTATTGCTATACAGAGAAAAAATGGTATTACTACAACTCAATGAAGTGGTGCATTGATAATATCGGCGTAGTGCTGAGAATGGCAGACAAGAGTGTTGAATCTATGAAAGCAGAAGCAAAACTGTATATACAGGCTGATGAAGAAAGCGGTGGAGATATGTCAAAGGCTTTTGAAAAGCATATGAAAGCAAGCCGTTCTAATAAATCTAAAAAGGCGATGCTCAATGAAGTTGAGCATCATGTACCAGTACTTCCAGCACAAATGGATAAGTATCGCATGGCTCTGAATACACCAAGCGGAATTATCAATCTCAAGACTGGAGAAGTGAAGGCACACAATTCGGAGTATTATTTTACGAAGATAACTTCCGTTGATTGCTCCGAAACGGCAGAATGCCCTCGCTGGCTTGCATTTCTTGATGATATTTTTGCAGGTGATAAGGATTTAATACGATATATTCAAAAAGCAGTAGGCTATAGCCTGACGGGTTCAACATCAGAACAGTGTGCGTTCTTTCTTTATGGTACAGGTAGAAACGGCAAATCAACATTTATTGATGTTATTCGAGATGTTTTCGGTGACTATGCAGCAAACATTCAGCCGGAAACAATTATGGTGAGAAATTCTCAAAGCAGTGCTATAAATAGCGATATTGCACGATTAAAAGGTGCAAGACTTGTAACATCAGTTGAACCGAATGAGGGAGTACGCATAAACGAAGGACTCCTCAAACAGCTTACAGGTGATGATATTGTAACAGCTCGAAAGCTATATAGTGAGGAATTTGAGTTCAAGCCTGAGTTTAAGCTGTGGATGGCTACGAACCACAAACCGATTATCAGAGGTACGGATACAGGCATATGGCGAAGAATACATTTGATACCGTTTAATGTACAGATTCCAGAGAATAAAGTAGATAAAAACCTTACACACAAGCTTAAAGCAGAAATGACAGCAATATTCAAATGGTGTATTGACGGTTGTTTGCTTTGGCAAAAGGAGGGCTTGAATATGCCCTCTGCTGTCCTTGAGAGTGTGAGGGAGTATAGGAGAGAAATGGATGTAATTTCAGCGTTTATTGAAGATAGATGTGTGCTTGAGGGTTCAGTACAGGCAAGTGCCTTATATGCCGCATATGTAAGCTGGGCAGAGTGCAATAACGAATATTGTATGTCAAATACTAAATTCAGTACTGAAATTGCAAAACGATTTGAGAAGGTAAAAGGAAGGAGTTATAAATTCTTTACAGGAATATCTTTAAGTTCAGAATAATTAAGCGTGTCGGGTTGTGTCGGGTTTTCGGGTTTTTCTAACCTTTCGTATAAGAAAAAATAAAAATATATTATATATA
>OGJY01000644.1_pt1 | contig 48093 bp, 47 predicted proteins | sample 1572231 | NCBI WGS metagenome assembly OGJY01 (sample SAMEA2582121, study PRJEB24529) | metagenome | biome: Human gut stool | place: China | collected 2011
GGACGATATAGAATTCACCCTTGCCAAATAAGGAAGCCGGAAGTGTCACATACTCTTCTACATATTCCTCCTGCAACATCGGAATACCGCAGGATACAGAACCCACAATACCAATATTCATGACCTCTGTATCAAACTTCCTGGTCTTAGATGTAGAAACCACTCCGTCCTTGTACTCAATCATCCCCCTCTCGGCCATCTCCGTCAGGTAACGGGGAACTGTACTCTTGACTGTACGAAAATTATCGGCTATTTCCTGTAACTTGGGAGTTGTGTGATGTGTCATATAATAATCGTCAACAAACTCTTCCATCTGTCTCATCATTATCTGGTTACGACTTCTCATTATACACCACCTTATTTCTATTTACAACAAGTGTTGCATTTACAAGTAAAATAATAATGTGAACTCTGCAAAAAAGTTACACTAAACGCCATCATGGACTCAAAAACGTCATAATCTCATCAAAATTTTTACCGCTTTTCAGATAGGCTTCCATGATGGCGTCAGCTTCCATTCGGCGTTTCTGTTCCTGCAGTTCCTCAAGCTTTTCTGATAGTTTATCATATCGGTCTTGCAGCTTGGACATACCAGATTTCACTTTGGATATTTCGGTTTCAATTGCCTCAATCGTCTTCTTCCTCGCCATTATCCTGTGCCTCCTTGCTTATGTATGACTGGCTGATATTCAGAAGCTTACCATATTCCTCTGCTCTCTTTTGGATGTCTGTTTCATCAAGGCCAAAAGAGTTTAGAATTAACTTTTGAGTTCTGGTAACTGCATGATCTAATTTATAGTTTCTGCCATTACGGCGAACCATTTCAATCTTTTCAAGCTCACGGATTGCGGCTGGAACAGTCATATACTTTTGTTTTGTTTCCATCCGGATCATTTGTTCTTTGAGAAGATTATAAATCCGGTTACGGACAATTAATGCCACAAATTCTATAAAAATTTTAGATGACATGCTTTGCGATGACTGAACGCGTTCGCTTTTGGAACCAATAAATGTCTTATCAGATTGAAAAAGCTTTTCCGAAATATCCCGCCCTTTATACTGGATCAGAGCCTGAGAGGCTGTCATTTTCTCAGAAGTAATGATGCAAAAGTATCCGCACAGCTGCAACTCTCGCTCAATCACATCGGTTCGTTCATCAGCACCCAGAAAAATCCCCTGTTTGCTGTAATGCAGATGAAAGTACTCCTGATAAGTTTTACCAAACTTTTCATCTTTTCCGACGTGTCTGTCCATGAACTGCCGCAGCTTCTCAATTCGCTGTTCCAGGCGTTCCCTTTCAGCGGCCTGCTTCGATGGATTGTAATAAATGTGAAAATATCTTTCTGCAGTATCATCTTCATAAAGCCTGGCTGTCGTTGTGATGCCATACACCTTGTAAGCACGAATTGCGGCTTCCCGCTTTGCTTCAAATGTTCCTCGGTTTTCAAGCACAAGAGAAGATGCCAGTGTTTTGCAGCCTTTGCACATGATGATGAATGAATATCCATTTTCATCAATGTAACGGATATTTTCTTTGCTGAAATAACCGCGGTCAAGGATAAAGCCTATCTGCTTATATCCGTACTCCAGGACCTTATCAACCATAAAGGTGAACTGGGATACATCTGTAACAGAACCCGGATACTCTTCATAAAAGAGTGGAATCCGGTTTGTTCTATCCATGGCGATTGATAGATTGAATACTGGAAATCCTTTATCATCCTTGGCTTTTCCAAACTCGACAATGTCAATGTCTCCTGCTTCACTGTTCTTGTTCGTGAAATCATAAGAAACATAAACTCTGCTCTTATGATCGCGCTTGGCATTCCAATCATCCAGGAAGCCAATACACTGATCTTTCGAGATTGTGTTAAGGAGCCGGCTGACCTTAGAATCACTGTATATCGTCATTTTATCTGTCAAAAGAGGATGGGTAAAAGCAAAATCCGGATAGTATTGTCCCGCGTTTTCCTCTTCTATGATCAGGTAAGAAACAAGATCCAGAATCAATCCAGTGTCACTGCCAAAGCGTTTTTTTAACATCGGAATAAGCTTATATTCATTCAGTATTTTCTGAATGATGATGCATGAGCCAATCTTAAGGCAACAGCTCCGATATGCCAATGGTAGCTCTTCTGGTAGTTTTACATCTGGAAAATAGCTTTGAAACTTTTCATTCGGAATCATAAGCGTTGAATCAGAAGAGGATATCTTTCCGACGATAGTTCTTAGCGGTACGGAGTATTGTTTTTCTGGGCGATATTCACTGCCGTATTGATACAGAATGTAGGTTGTAGTTCCCTTTTTCTTTGTAATGATTTTACCCTTTATTTCGGGAATTTTGACTGTAGTATTGAGGTACATGACTCCTCCTATATTTAGTGTAACTGTTACACTAAATATAGCATATCCATACAGAAAATACAAGTCTCAAGCATCGCATATTTGCTTGCTTTTTATGACGTAACACCTTGAATTATCGGTTTTAGTGGAACTCAAATGCAGAGTTCACATTTTTAGAATATCAGTTCTTTGATTTTTCCAAGTTCGCAGGTTTCACCGAAAATACTGTTTAATGCAATGCAGAGGTTGTATGCCAATACTTTATTAACCAAACGGGTGCATAAGCCCTGAAAGCTTTTGGCAAGTACTCTTTCTGCATTTAACTGACCGCTTAACTGTGAAAAGACAGTTTCTACCCGTCTTCTCAATTTGAAGATCAGCTGACGCACCGATTTTGGCCAGTTTTCTTTACTGTTGGAACGCTTGAGTGCAAAAAGACAGATCGTTTGTTCCTGCATTTCCTGCATGAGTTTTTCGCCAACATATCCTTTATCTGCTAAAATTGTAATATTTGAACAATTATCCACCAGATCCCGTAATCCTTCACGGTCATCTGTGGATGCCGGCGTAATCTCAAATGCAGTAATGTAACCTTCTAATGTGACCAGGGCATGCACTTTATAGCCGAAGTAAGTTTCCTTTTTAGAAGGGCACTTTCCGTAATCAGCACCCTGGCTGCGAAATGTTTTGCAGTATCGTGCACGTCCAAATTTGCAGACTGCAAGCGGAAAACTATCAATAATGCAATAAGAACTGACCGGAACCGGAAAAACAGAGAGCATCTTTTGTCTTAATAATTCGGTTGTCTGCATCAGAGCACGCCTCGTTCTGTTAAAACGACTTCTGCTGCAAAGCTTCGGAAAAAGATGTCTGTAATTCTTTTTCACGAAAGAAAACCAGGCATTTTCAGAATCAACGCCAAGCAACTCACCACAAAGACTAATGGTAATGATTTCCGAATCAGATAGTTTTGCATCTAAAACATGCCGTCGCTTGGCAACCTCAGGAAGTGCAAACTGATGATACAATTCGTCAATAATAACGTAAGTGGTTAAAATAAAGTCTTCAAAAGTTGCAATAACAGTGGTATTATTATTTTGGAACTTCAACATAATGATGCCTCCTTTCGTTGTATTGCCTACAAATAGGATAGCACATTTTGTTGAAGTTTCTTTATATTATTTTATCTAGCACAACAGGTTAAATTAGATAAGGATAATCTCAGAAAAGAAGAAGCTGTAAAAATCATTGAAACTAGATGTGAGGATATATCACTAGAGATTGATAGAATTAGTGATGGTAACAAATCTCGCGACTGTATATCCAGAAGAATTGTGAATGGATTATATGATTTGTGTTATGCTGTTTTAGTTTTAAATGCAATAAATCTGGGATATATGAATGTCAATGAAAGATTGGCATGGGAGTTATCTCAATTTAATATTGAAACTAAATATTTGAGTAACTTTTTGAAAGGTCTTAAATATATTGGATCAAGAATTCCAGAAGAAGGTCAATCAGAAAGGTTGATGCTGAAATACTACAACTATCTTTGGGAAATTAGAAGGTTCTTAAAAACTAATTTCAATATTGATGTATTGAGAAATCTGGAAAGATTTCCTTTGAATACGGATACTCTTGATGTAGAGTATTATGAAATGGTAGCTTCGAGCATTTGTGCAATTGATTTATCACCAAAAGCACCGAGGACTTCCAGATATTATATTCAAAAAAAGACACCTTTCTTTGTTAATGGGGAAAGATATTTTGAAATCACGTTACAGCTCGCCGGATTGTATGCAACGAAATTTAATCGTATAACTGTATATAGCAAGCAAAATATATCAACTAATTACTCAATACAGATTGCATATGCCGATGCAGAAATTAACCTTTGGGGAGCAAAAAGTAAAATTAAAGTAGTAACGAATTGGAAGGTGTCTATTGATCCTTCATGTTTGAATAAGTTAGGGAAAATCTTAAAAATTGATATTAACTTAAATAAAAATTATGGTGAGTACAACGCATTGATGAATTTTCTCACTAGAACAGGCATGAATCTTTTTGATTTAATTAATATACATGAAAATAACTTTCAAAATGCTTTGGATCAAATCTATGGAGAGACAAACACTAATACATTTAAGGATGTATTGATTAAACTGAGAAGAGATTATTCACTTTCTTCAAACAAAAAAGGAAAGCATACAATACGCTACATATTACTAAACCTGCGGGAAGAAACGTTAGAATTCGTGCTTCCTAATACGTTTGATAAGTATTGTCTTTCTGATGATCTTTATATTACGAGTAGATGTTATCCATTTGAGAAAAAACCCTTTATTTCAAATTTAGCCGGAAGGAAAACCAGTAAGGGTAATATAAAGGATATCCTTGAAATAACAAATGGCTCTGCGGAGTTTGATACAGTACGTCCTTACTTAACGATTGAAAGTATGATACGTGAAACGGGGGAGCTGTATTTTGATATTGATTCGGTAGCAAGCCGGGAAGCGATAAAAAAGTACAACTCTAGTCTGGATCAGTGGGAATGCAGTAACGGTTTTATGATAAATGAAGAAAATGGATTTTTATCAATTGCTTCCTACGAAACTACAACTATATTTATACTTAATAAATTGCTAAAGTTTTCAAAAATAAGTAATAGAGGACAAAGGGAGTCCAACCTACGATATCTTAAGCAATGTAATATAAATTTCGAAGATCCATTAAAAAAGGTTGCCTTGCAAAAGTTATTTGTAAATTCTCAAGTAATGCTCATTTACGGAGCAGCTGGTACGGGAAAGACAACATTGATTAATTACATTTCAAATATGATGAATCAATCAAAGAAACTTTTTCTTACGAAAACGCATACTGCTTTGCAGAATTTGGAAAGACGTATAGAAAATCCGGGTCTTGATTCTGATTTTATAAGTATTGATAGCTTTACAAAGACAATTACACTTACAGATTATGACATAGTTTTTGTTGATGAATGCAGTACAATAGACAATAGAACAATGAAGAGGTTGCTTGAAAAAATTGATGAAAGTACATTGCTTGTTTTAGCTGGAGATATTTATCAAATTGAGTCCATTGATTTCGGTAACTGGTTTTATTATGCCAAGGATATTATTAAAACGGATGGTGCCAATGTTGAACTTTTAAATACTTGGAGAACGGACAAAAAAGAGTTAAAGGGCTTATGGGATGAAGTTAGAAAAATTCAACCTATTATTACTGAAAAACTTGCAATAGATGGTCCCTTTTCAGCTGATATAGGAGAAGAAATATTCGTATCTCAGGATGAAGATGAAATTGTACTATGTTTAAACTATGACGGTAAATTTGGTTTGAACAACATGAACCTTTATTTTCAAAATGCTAACACTAAAAGCGAAGTATATACATGGGCTGAGTGGACATTTAAAGTCGGAGACCCAGTGATTTTTCTCGATACCAAGCGTTCTCCTATATTATATAACAATTTAAAAGGAAGAATTGTAGATATCTCGAAAAGAGATTCAGCTATATTATTTACGCTTGATATAGACACTATTTTAACAGAGCGGCAATGCAGAAACGAAAGTTTTGAATTTGTTGATGTGACAGATCGTGGAACAAGAATACGCTTAGAAGTAATCGCAAGCGATGATGAATCGGCACCAGAGGAAGAACGATTCAAGACAATTATTCCTTTTCAAATCGCATATGCTGTTTCTATTCATAAGGCACAGGGTTTAGAATATAACTCTGTAAAGATAATTATTCCCTCTTATAATGCAGAAAAAATATCGCATTCTATTTTTTACACTGCAATAACCCGTGCAAAAGAAAAACTCAAGATATTTTGGAGTGCGGAAACAATGAAAGCCATTGTAGAAAGTTTTGATAAAGAAAAAATCGGACAGCGTACACTTAAGTTTATAGAAAAAAAGCTAGAATAATATAATAGCCTAATCAAACATACAACGTTGAGAAGATAAGATGGCTGCAGAAGGATTGAATTTCAAGGAATTTTAGTAAATGTGGGTTTGTTTGGTTATAGCCTAACTATTACACGTGGAGATGGTAGTCTTGATGTCAAGAAAAGATAAATAAGTGCCAGAAAGCGGCGTATTTCCGGGCTTTTTCGGAAGTTGGGATGTAAGGCCCGACATCTGAAAAGGCCCGGTTTTCTTATATGGAAACATATCTACGGCAAAATATGTGTCAGGTTGTAACCTCGAATTAGATGTCGCGATTTGGGACAGTGGATTAGATGTCACGGATTTTGGAAAACAGAAAGGGCTGACAACCAATCTGGCAACTCGACCATTTTGGGTGTTTGTAGGCAGCGGAATAGATGTGAAGGGAAAATTCGGTAGATTACAATTTGAGGAAAAGAAGAATGGAAGATAAAAAAATATTACTCGATAATATTAACAAAATTCATACAACTGAACTGGGAGTTGATAGAATTAAAAGAAATCTAAAAATAGATATAGTAGATGTTGTTGAGTATTGCAAAAATAAGGTGTTGGATGAAAATTGCCATATATACAAACAAGGTAAAAATTGGTATTGCGAAATTGAAAATGTCAAAATCACTATTAATTCATATAGTTATACAATTATTACAGCACATATTATTAAGTAAATTATAAGTTGAGGTAAAAATATGGCATCAAGTAAGGAATACTTAGAGTTTATTTTAGGGCAGCTATCTGAGTTAGAAGAAATTACTTATCGAGCTATGATGGGAGAATTTATTATTTATTATCGTGGCAAGATTGTAGGCGGTATCTATGATGATAGATTACTTGTTAAACCAGTAAAATCAGCAATTAGTTATATGCCGACAGCTCCGTATGAATTACCCTATGAGGGAGCAAAAGAGATGTTGTTGGTAGATGAAGTTGATAATAAGGAATTTTTGACAGGCTTGTTTCATGCAATGTATGATGAACTGCCAGCCCCAAAACCGAAAAAGAAGAAATAGACAACTTCCAGTTTTTGAAACTGAGAAATCGGAATTTATGGAGGTGTTTAGAATGAAACAGAAAGTACCTATGATATGCAACATTGTGAGTCTCATTCTGTTGATTGTATTTGTTATTAAGAGCATCGTTGATTATACTCAATACTCAACATCGCTAAACTCTGCGCCTTTTTATTTGTGGGTGTTAGTAAATGCTTTGTTTTTGGTAATTCCTGCAATTATTTTGTTCGTTATTGGTTTCGTTGTAAAGAAGAAACAGTAAACAATTCCAGTTTGTGGATTGGAGGAATAAAATGAAAAAGTATTTTCTACCGCTTGGTGTATTGGGAATATTTATGACTATTGCAGTAACATTATGGCTGACACAGAACAATATATTTTACCTTTTTAATTTTAGCTATATTGGAATATCAATTTTTTTCGGGATATTTCTTTATATAAAAAAATACAAATATGCCCGCAGAGTTGCACAGCTTTTAGTCGGACTTTATATGTTGGTGTATTTGGGCTTTATTTGCGGTGAAAATATGCAGATTGAGGGATTTTGGTATTATCTTTTTACAGGGGTATTTGAAGCCGCAACAATTCATTATGCGGTGGCAAAAATTTTTGGACCATTGCTTTTTGGCAGAGGTTGGTGTGGGTATGCCTGTTGGACGGCAATGGTGCTTGATTTTCTTCCGTATAAAGTTCCCAAAACACCACGGGAAAAGATTGGGTGGATAAGGTATATAACATTTGCAATTTCTCTTATATTTGTTTCGGTGCTATTTCTTGCTCATATCGGTAACATTGAGAGGATTATGTTTTGGGCGTTTATCATTGGAAATGCCATATACTATATAGTTGGGATAATATTGGCTTTTGTCTTTAAGGATAATCGTGCATTTTGCAAATACATATGTCCTATCACTATATTCTTAAAACCTATGAGTTATTTTTCGCTGCTCCGAATTAAATGTGATAAAAGCAAATGTGTTTCATGCGGCAAATGTAAAAATGTGTGTCCTATGGAAGTAGATGTTACAGATAATTCCAGAAAACGGAAAAACGGTACGGAATGTATTCTTTGCTTTGAATGCGTGAAGAATTGTCCGAGAGATGCACTATAAATTCATGTTTGTCAAATTGAATCAATTTTACAGAGTGCTCCTGCACTACGGCATGCGGCTGTGCATTTATTCCCACGGACAGCCGCACACCCACGCAAAAAGCCGAGAATCAAATGATTCTCGGCTTTTCTTATATCCTCGTTTGTTTTTTATTTCAATTTTATTCTTTCCCGTTCCAGCAATAGGTACATACCTTTTCTTTGGGCAGACCGATTGCCTCCAGCAGACCATCCAGAGACTGGAACCCAAGGGAAGCGAAGCCAAGCTTTTCACAAATGCGCTTCAGCATGCACTGCCCTCTTTCCGTGGAGGCATCCGCATATTCTTCCAGATACGCATCCCCCTGCAACCCTTCCAATTCATGAATGATGCGGCGTGCAAGCAAATCATCCTCACTGCTCTTGCTTGTGAAATTCAGATATTTGCAGCCATACATGATGGGAGGACAGGCAGAACGCATGTGAACCTCCTTTGCATGGGTGCTATAAAGGAATTCAACGGTTTCTCCAAGCTGCGTACCACGAACGATGGAGTCATCCACAAAGAGCAGCTTTTTACCTTCGATCAGCTCGGGTACGGGAATCTGTTTCATCTTCGCCACGCGGTTTCTGATTTTCTGGCTCGCAGGTGTGAAGGAACGAGGCCATGTCGGGGTATATTTTACGAAGGGGCGCGCATAGGTATAGCCGCTTTCCTGCGCATAGCCCATGGCATGAGGCACGCCGGAATCGGGGATACCTGCGACATAATCGACCTCAGGGAGTGTTCCTCTTGCCGCTTCATCCCGCGCCATAATCTCGCCGTTTTTATAACGCATCACTTCTACATTAACGCCCTCATAATTGGAGTTAGGGTAGCCGTAATAGCTCCAGAGAAAAGCACAGATTTTCATATCCTCGCCGGCAGGCTGTAAGGTTTTGTAGCCTTCGGGGGTAATTTTCACGATTTCGCCGGGGCCAAGCTCATAATCCTTTTCATAGCCCAGCTTCTGATATGCGAAGGATTCAAAGGAAACGGCATAGCCCTCCTCATCCTTCCCGATGAGAACAGGGAGTCTGCCCAGTCTATCTCTTGCAGCAATGATTGCATCATCCTCCGTCAGAATCAGAAGGGTAACAGAGCCTTCGATCGCCTCCTGTGCATATTTGATGCCGCTGATGAGATCGCTCCTCTGGTTAATCAGGCTTGCAACCAGCTCCGTCTCGTTTACGTTGCCTGTGGAACGGGACATAAACTGATGCCCTTTATCAAATTCCGCCTGCAGCAGCTCCTCTGCATTGTTAATCGCACCGATGGTGGTAATAGCGTAGGTGCCCAGATGGGAACGCACAAGCAGGGGCTGAGGGTCGTTATCGCTGATACAGCCGATGCCGGAAACGCAGCCCTCAAATTCATACAAATCATCCTCGAATTTTGTACGGAAGGGTGTGTTTTCAATGTTATGGATTTCTCTCTGAAATCCCTTTTCCTTACTATGAAGTGCCATACCGCCTTTTTTTGTGCCTAGATGAGAGTGATAATCTACGCCAAAGAAAATATCCAGAACGCAGTCATTTTTACTTGTTACGCCAAAAAAGCCGCCCATGATGTGCCTCCTTATGTATAAAAAACAAACCGTATTATTTTGTAGTCCGCAGAATTTTTTCCGCTAGTTTTATTTTAAACGAAAAAAAAAGGTAATACAACCAAAACAACGGCATAGAAACAGAGAAAAATAAAGGGGATTTTTGCCGTATGATAGCAGATTTTCCAAAAAAGATAAGGATTTTTTATCAGTAGGATAAGTTTTTCTGATTATGGCTGTTATATGGCGGCGAAAGGATGGTTTTTCCTTGCAAAGCGGCGGCAGATTTGTTATCCTTCTAGGTAGCGACCGAACGAAGGGTTCGGCGTATTCTTTGGATACCGTTTTATGAAAATAAGGAGGAAAAACCTATGGAAAATCGCATTTCCGTTATCAGCATTATCATCGAGGACACAGCGCAGGCGGCAGCAGTGAACGATCTTCTGCATGAATACGGCAGCTACATCGTGGGGCGCATGGGGATTCCCTACAGAGAACGCAAGGTTTCCATCATCTGCATTGTGATGGATGCCCCCGGCAGCGTGACAAGCGCACTTTCCGGCAAGCTGGGGATGCTTGACGGCGTTTCCACGAAAACCGTTACCACAAAGGCAAGCGAAGCCTGAGCAGCTTCAGAAGCTATCACAAAAGAGGAATGAAACATGCTTCACCTGATTATTTCAACGCAAAGCTTCGTTTTTCTGATGCTTGCAAGCTTTCTGGCAGGCTTTCTGGATGCCATTGCAGGGGGCGGCGGTCTGATTACCATTCCCGCCTACCTCATCAGCGGTCTACCCGTCCACATGGTCTATGCCTGCAATAAATTTGCATCCTCCTGCGGCACGGCAATCGCCACCCTGCGGTACTACCGCAACAAAATGGTGGATATCCCCGTGGGGCTGCTGGCGGCGGCAGGGGCGTTTGTCTGCTCCGCTGTAGCGGCAAAAATCGTGCTGGTGCTGGATGCGCATACGCTGAAAACCATGCTTCTTGTGATTCTGCCTGTTGCGGCAGTGATTACGCTCATCAACAAAAACATGGGTAACGATAACCATTCCGACCGATTCGGCAAACGGAAAAAATATGCCTTTTCCGTGCTGATTGGCGGCTTGATTGGGCTGTATGACGGTCTGTTCGGACCGGGGACAGGCACATTTGCACTGATTGCCTTCTGCCTGATTCTGAAATATGATATGCGGACAGCAACAGGAAACGCAAAGTTTCTGAACCTTGCGTCCAACTGTGCTTCTCTGGCAGTGTATATTCTGGCAGGAACGGTATATTGGAAGGTTGCGATTCCTGCGGCAGTGCTGAATATCTGCGGCAATTATGCAGGCGCAGGGGTTGCCATAAAAAAAGGCGCGGCGGTCATCCGCAAGATGCTGATTGTGGTAATCGTACTGCTGTTTATTAAAGTAATTTATGATATGTTTTTTTAAAGAAAAAAGAGATGTGAAACTCACATCTCTTTTTTTCGTGCAAGTCGAAATCCTGATTTCGACTTATAAGTCTTTTTTATTGACGATGGAAAGATAAAATCCACTACAGCAGCCAAGCACCGCCGTGCGGCAGGTGAACTGCTCCCAGCCGTTTTCTGTCCATTCGGCTGCGCCCTGCTCCAGATAGGCATTGATTTTCTCGCTGCCCTCCTCTATGGACTGCTCCGAAAAAATATGGATACAATCCTTCAGACTGCCGTCAAATACAAGCTGTTCAGGCAAGGCCTCACCGATGGCAAGCCGCCCCCTGAGCTGATTGGCAGAGAAAATCAGTGCCGGCTCTCCCCCGCCTGCAAGCCACGCCTGCTTGCCTGCGTCATTGCCTAAGCAAATCAGTCTGCATTTTTCAAACATCCCTCTCACCCCTTTGAAGCCTTTACCTTAATCCAAAGCTCGGCAATCTTCTTTTTCAGAATGGGATTATCCTGGAATACCTCATCCTTTTCGTAGCCGGAACGGGGGATATAGGCTTCGTATGCGCCGTACATGCCCTCCTCGCCGCTCAGCTCCAGCATAACCTCCTCATTGGGAGAGCTATAGCCGACATATTCGGAATTCCCCAGTGCCGCTTCATAGGTCAGTGTATAATTGATGAATTCCTGCGCCAGAAGGGGATTCTGTGCGTTTTTGGGAACCACCATGGCATCATACCAGAGGTTTGTGCCTTCCTTGGGCATCCAGTAGCTCATGTCCTCATTTTCGGACTGGACATAGGTTGCGTCGCCGCTGTATACAATCGCGATATCCTTATTGCCATTCGCCATGCCATCAATAACCTCATCTGTGACGTAGGTCGGGTTCATGGTGTTATTCATATCCAGCAGCCACTCATACGCCGCTTGAATTTCATCAGCGTCGCTTGTATTCATGGAATAGCCAAGCGCCTTGAGCGCCACCATGAAGGCATCACGCTCGGAATCGTACATATAGATATGCCCCTTATATTTCGGGTTGCGCAGGATATCGAAGCCCTGCGCCTCCACCTCGGCAGGGTCTACGTTGTTATGGTTATAGATAATGCCGACGCTGCCCCAGAAATACGGTACAGAATAGGTATTATCGGGGTCATAGGGGAGATTCTTCACCTCGGGGGTCAGGTTATCCAGATTGGGAATCAGGTCTTTATCCAATTCCTGCAGGGCATCATCTGCAAGCATACGCTGAATCATATAATCAGAGGGAACGACAACGTCATAGGAATCCCCTGCCTGCAGCTTCGTATACATCATCTCGTTGGAATCGAAAAGTTCCACAATTACCTTTACCCCATATTCCTTTTCAAAGTTTGGAATCAGCTCCTCGCTCATGTATTCCCCGGGGATATACAGCTTTAAGGTATCCGAGCCATATTTCGCAATGGCATCCTGCGGAGAAGCACCGCCGCCCTTTCTGAGCATGGCGATGCCCACGCCTGTGATGGCAACCACAACCGCCATGCAGACCGCAATGCCGCGCTTGCCGAGGGCTGCACCGCTTTTGCCCTGCTTTTCGCGGATAACGGGAATGACATTCACAACCGTCAGCGCAACGGTAATCAGCACAATCACCAGAGTGGACAGTGCATTGATGGACGGGTTGACACGCTTAGACATGGTGTATACCAGAATAGAGATATTCTGGACACCGTTGCCCGTTACGAAATAAGAAATGATGAAATCATCAAAGCTCATGGTAAAGGCAACCAATGCGCCGGAGATAATACCCGGCTGAATCTGCGGCACAATAACCTTTGTCAGTGCCTGAAAGGGCGTTGCGCCCAAGTCCATGGCAGCATCCGCAAGGTTCGGGTCAAGGGAGCGCAGTTTCGGCATAACAGACAGTATCACATAGGGGATACAGAACATAATATGCGCCAGAAGCAGCGTCACAAAGCCCTTTTTCACGCCAAGGGCACTGAAAAACATCAGCAGCCCGATAGCGGTTACAATCTCAGGGTTGAGAATCGGCAGATTATTCACCTGATCCACCAGATTGCGCAGAATTTTTTTGGAACGGGACATCCCGATTGCCGCCAGAGTGCCTGCAATCGTAGAAATCACCGTTGCCAGTACCGCAATCACGATGGTATAGACAACGGCTTCCATCATATTGCTGTCCGCGAACATTTTTTCATACCAACGGAGAGAGAACCCCTCCAGATGTGTCAGCGAACGGGAGCCGTTGAAGGAAAATACAATGATATACAGAATCGGCAGATAGAAAAAAAACATGGTCAATGCCAGAAGGACTTTTCCGCCGATGCCTGTTTTTCGGTTATCCTGCATCCCTTACGCCCCCTTTCCGTTTGCCGCAGGGTCTGTATCGACCTTGCGCGTCAGCCACATGGAAAGCATAATGATCACTGCCATAATCAGGGAAATGGCAGAGCCGAAGTTCCAGTCGCCGCTGGTTAAGAACTGTGTTTCAATGACATTGCCGACCAGTACATACTGTCCGCCGCCCAGAAGCTTCGGAATAAAGAAGCTGGACACCGCAGGCAGGAACACCAGCGTAATCCCGCTCAGCACACCGGGCAGGGAAAGGGGCAGTGTCACCTTCAGAAAGCTCTGCATGGGCGTTGCACCAAGGTCGCTCGCCGCCTCCAGCAGGCTTTTATCCATCTTCGCAAGGGAGGAATGAATCTGCAATATCATAAAGGGAATGAAGTTATAGACCATCCCCAGAACAACTGCAAAGGTGGTATAGAGCATGTGGAAGGAGCCAATACCGAGCATCCCCAGAAAACGGTTCACCAAACCATCATCCTGCAAAATACCCACCCACGCATAGGTACGCACCAGCATGTTAATCCATGTCGGCAGAGTAATCAGCATAATCCAGAAGAAGCCGCTGCGTTCAGGCCCCTTGGCAATCGTATAGGCGATGGGGTAGCCTAAAAGCACGCAGACCACCGTTGTCACAACTGCAATCAGCAGGGAGCGTTTCAGTACATCCAGAAAAACCGTATCCGTCAGAAAACGGGAGAAGTTCTCCAGCGTGAAGCGGAAGGTTGTTACCTCATTGCCTGCGGTTGTGAAGGCATATAGCAGAATCATCAGCATGGGGACCAGAACCATGATAAACAGCCAGACCACATACGGATAGAGCATATTACGAAATTGTTTCACTTATCACGCCCCCTTTCTTAATAATTGTTCTTCGACATGATATGGATATCTTCGGGTTGGAAGGTCAGCCCAACCTCATCGCCCACCTCGAACTTGTCCGTGGTGTCAATTTTATATTCATACCCCTTTGTGGCAAAGGTTACATCATAAATGCCGGGGGTAATGGTTTCGGGGTCAAAATCATATTTGACATCCGCAATTTCAACAGCTGTGTCATCCTCAAGGCTCCATGCGGAAGCATTCGCCCATGTTTTCAGGTCGGTATCCAGTGCAACCGCTTCCTGAATTTCATCCACCTTCTTAAAGAAGTTCATCGCATAGATTTCTTCCTCGTTTTCGGTGCTTGTCACGCGGTTTTCATCCTTTACAATCATATTGACCGTAACGGAGGTGCCTGCGGCTGTGGAGAAGGTAACGGGGTATTTGCCGTTTTCCTTTTTGATATCATAATCCACCTCCTTGATGGAGATAAATTCATCCTCATCGGGATTCCATGCCTGCGCGTCCGCACGGGCAATGATGGTTGCTTCGTCCAGCTCCTCTACGTCCTCCATATCCAGATAGAAATCGTTGGCGGACATTTTTTCGTTTGCCGCTTCGTTATAAACGGGGCTGTCGTTGGAAACTGCCATTTTTACGGTGATTTCCGTACCGACCTTTGTTTCCACCATGGTTTCATAATGCACCCCTTTAAAGAGAACGGATTTGACAACGCCCTTCAGCTTGCCCTCGCCGCGGGGGACAATATCCAAATCCTCCGGACGGATGACAACATCAACCACCTCATTTTTACCAAAGCCGTTATCCACGCAGTCAAAGCGTCTGCCCTCGAACACAACCTTGTAATCCTCCACCATCATGCCTTCAATGATATTGGATTCGCCGATGAAGTTCGCAACGAATTCATTGACAGGCTCGTTATAAATATCTGTGGGGCTGCCAATCTGCTGAATTTCGCCCTCTCGCATGACAACGATTTTATCGGACATGGTCAGCGCTTCCTCCTGATCATGGGTAACATAAATAAAGGTGATGCCGACCTCCTGCTGGATTTTTTTCAGCTCCTGCTGCATTTCCTTTCTCAGCTTTAAATCAAGCGCGCCCAGAGGCTCATCCAGAAGCAGCACGCTCGGCTCATTGACAAGCGCACGCGCAATGGCGATTCGCTGCTGCTGACCGCCGGACATGGCAGTGACGCTTCTGTCCGCAAATTCCTCCAGATTTACCAGCTTGAGCATACGCTTTACCTTCTGCTCGATGATGTCCTTAGGCTCCTTTTTCAGCTTCAAGCCGAAGGCAATGTTATCATACACATTCATGTGGGGGAAAAGGGCATATTTCTGGAATACGGTATTGACCTCTCTTTTATAGGGGGGCAGCTTGGAAATTTCCTGCCCGTCAAACAGCACCTCGCCCTGATCTGCCTGCAAGAAGCCGCCCAAAATACGCAAAAGCGTTGTTTTCCCGCAGCCGGAAGGGCCGAGGAGTGTCACAAATTCATTTTCGTAAATATCAAGGTCAATGCCCTTCAAAACGACCTTGCCGTCCTCATAGCTCTTGACGATATTTTTGAACTGAATCAGCTTTTTCTTCATTTCATATCCTCCTTGTACTCAATGCTTAAAACAAAGGCGGCGTGGAAACCCAAAGCACCTTTGCGGTTGTTTTCTTCTCGTTTTTCAGATAATGGCGGCTTTTGCCCGAAAGGTAGAAGGTTTCGCCCTTATGGACGATATGCTTTTCCTCCCCGACCATGAGGATAATCGCTCCCTCTAGGACATAGCCGAATTCCTCGCCGCTGTGGGGGTCCATCACAAAGGAATCTCCGCCCTGCGGCAGCTCTATCAGAATGGGCTCCATGGCGTTTTTCTGCGTATTCGGCACAATCCAGTTGATGGTGTAGGTTTCGCGCTCATCCACAAAAAAATCCTTTTTATGAAAGACAAGCTGCTCCTGCTCCTCCTCCTTGAAAAACTCCGCTAAGGAGCTGCCCAACGCCTCTACAATATCATTCAGGGTTGCGATGGAGGGCGAGGTCAGTTCTCGCTCCAGCTGAGAAAGAAAGCCCTTCGTCAGCTCGCTGCGGCTGGCAAGCTCCTCCAGCGTCAGCCCCTTCTGTATGCGTAATTGCTTAATTTTCCTGCCAATTTCCACAGCAGTCATCTTCCTTTCCTGTTTTAGTATTGCTAAACTTTCAGAATATTTTTACTAAACCCAGACTATTATATCGAAAATAGGAAAAAAATCAAGAGAAAATAAACAAAAAGTTTAATAAATTAAACTTTCGGACAAAAACCGGCGAGAATCACACGGAAGGGTTCGGGAAACTTGAACTATCGAGAACAAAAAAGGGGTTCGGGGAATTCTTCCCCGACTGCAATCCGCAGAGGGGGCTTCGCCCACTCGAGGAAAATAGTGAGTTTCAAGGTGCTTGCACCGCCGGAACTCATCTATTTAAACCGCAATTTCAAACCAGTTTAAAAACAAAGTTTTTAAACTGAATTAAAAAAAATACCCCTGAACGGTACTTCAGGGGGGAAGGTAAGTAAATTGTATATATGGAAGCTATTACTTTTAACGTCTACAAGTATAACTAAAATATATTTTAGTGTCAACTAAATAAATGCACAAATTTTTATTGTTAAATAAACTATTTTTTATTGTCTGTCAACAACAAGACTGCAAATCCTTCATTTTCCATAAAAAAAAGTAAAAAACCGTTCATTTTTTGACAAAAAGCATCCGCTTCAATTCCTGATAGACTCTGCCAATCGGCAGACCCACCACATTATAGTAATCTCCTACGATGCGCTTCACATAAATCGCGAAATCACCCTGTATGCCATACGCACCTGCCTTATCCATCGGATCGCCGCTTGCAATATAGGCATCCAGCTCCGCATCGGAAATCGGATAGAGGCATACGTCTGTTTTTTCCTGAAAGGTAACGCTTTGGGGATGCGCACCCGTGCGGATCAGCGTGACACCCGTATAGACCTGATGGCAGTCATCGGCAATACTTCTGAGCATCTGCTTTGCATCCGCCGCGTCCTTCGGCTTGCCCATGATTTTCTCGCCTCTGGCAACCACCGTATCCGCCCCGATGATAATGCAATCCTCTGTCTGCGCTGCTGCGATTTCCTCTGCCTTCTGTCGGGATAATTCCATAACAACCGCCGCAGGGCTTTTCTGCGTGATGCGTTCCTCGCCCATGGCAGGCTGTACCGTAAAGGGCAGCCCGATTTTTTCCAGTAATTCCTTCCTGCGCGGTGAGGCCGAAGCCAATATCAGTTCCATAATATCCTCCTTTTTTCATTGTATCGTAAAGGAGAGAAACGGCTTAAGCCAAGGGGTAGCAAATCAATTCCTCTCCGTCCAGATTTTCCTTGTGCAGCTCCACTGCCGTAATGCTGTGATTGTCATAGGTCTTATAATAGTAAATCCCCTTCTCCAGATTGCAGCAGGAGCTGTATATGGTAATCTCATATTTTCCCTCGCCCAGATAGCAGCATCCTCTCTGCTGCTCCACTGCGCCGAGAATATGGAAAAACTGGCTGACACTCTCCTTTTCGCCCTCTGCGGAACGAGAGTTTAATTTCACAAAGGCAGCCCGCACAAACCGAGAGGCAGAGCTAAGGTCACCCGGCAGACCAAGCCCACCCATGCCGCGGCTGAAGGGGGAAAGCAGCTCCTGTCCGCTGAAGCGATCCTGCGCCGGCTCTGCGGTAACATTCAAATATTGCCTGATATTTTCTCTGTGAAAGGGAAAGGGGGGATTATTCGCCAAAACGCCAATCGGGTTATCATAAAGATGCAGTCCGTCTGCCATTTGTTCTATCACAAGGCATTGCGATGCATCCGCAAGCATCCAGTGCATCGGGCTGGGCTGTAAGGCCTCGCTGAACGGCGCATCTGTCACTGCAATCCGCTCCAAAAGCACCCTTGCCTCTGCTACGGTTTCGCATTGCCCCAAAATCCAAGGCAGCAACGCCCACGAGGGAATGTTGTCCTTCCCCTCCTGCCGCTTCTGATAGACTGCATTGCCCGCGAACAGCAGCCCTGCCATGGCAAGCCCCTTTTCATTGACCACATCATAATATAACGGCGTTCCCTCAGCAACGTGCGCCATGCCAATCATGGCATACTCTGTCCGAAATTCCGCCCCTTCGGGAAGGCAGAACAAAAAACGTCTGGGGGTAATCGTCACACTCTCCCCATAGGAGCATTCAAAATCCAGATTTCTGCCGAAATAATGGTCTTTGGTATGATAGCTCACTGCGGTACACATCCGCACTCCCTCCTTTTTTCTTTTGTTTCTCTATTTTTCGTAAAAAATTCTATTTTATGCCTTCTCTTTAAATATGTCCTCTCCTTAAATCTGATATGCAATTTCAAAGGACACCGCACCCGTTGCCGCAGGGGCAATGATGCCGGGGGAGAGATAGAAAACAATGCCGCTATCTGTCAGGTAGAACTGCACCTGATTCAGACTTCTTGCCAATCTGCTTTCCGCATCGCTGTAGAACGCATCCTCGTCCGCTTCAATCAGCGCTGCAAAGGATGCCTTCCAGAGTGCCTGCAAATCCGCCTGACTATCGGAAACCAGTTCACTCAGGGCGCACTCCCTGCCGCTGCTCATGGCATAGGTATGGGAGGTATAGCCTGCCTGCTCTGTGCCACCTGCGGAGGAGGAAACCGTTCCCAAGAAGGAAGCATAGCCGTTTGTGCTGCGTGTCACGTTATACGCACCCACGCAGTAATAGGGCTGGAAGCCGTTGGGATCATTGGCGTATGCCTGCAGTGCCTGCGCCTTATAGGTCTGCAAAAAGGCTTTGCCTTCGTTGAAGGTTGCCTGTGCCATGGCAGTATTGACTGCCGCCTGCCCTGCAACCTCGTCACATTTCAGCTCTACATGCAGCACCTCTGTGCCGTCCGCCGCAAGGACAGAGGACGTATAGCCGCCAATCTGCGGTGCTTGCTGCTCACTGCCCGCAGGCTTTTCGGAGGTGCCGTCCGAATGGATATCAATGACATATTTCACGCCATCCCACGCAACGGATGCGCCAAGGCTTTCCGCAACGGCGCGCAGAGGCACCAGTGTGCGGTCATTGATAATCTGCGCAGGGACAGACATGGTATAAACCAATTCGCCGTTTTTATACAGACCTGCTTCGCCAATCTGCAGCATAATGATATCCTCATTGTGCATTGCCATAACCGTCTGGTCTGCTTCATCCCAAATCACCTGTGCATCCAGTGCCTCGAAGATTTTCCGCATGGGTACCAGTGTGCGGTCATCCTGAATGATGGGCGGCTGGTCGAAGCTTAACTGTTTTCCATCTACATAAACCGTAATCAACGGATGGGCAAAGGCAGGCACGGTAAGCATCAGCGCCGCCAGAAGCCCCAAAAATACTTTTTTCATCTCAATCACCAAATCTTATGTTCGTTATTACAATATTCCTTTTATATTACGTTATAATTGCTTTTTATTTCTGCGCTTCTTCTGCATATTTCGCCGCCAGCTTTGCGCAGTGCATAATCATAGTCATGCAGTTTTTCTTTCTTTCCTTGCATGCGAAATCACCGAAGGGATTAGAAAGCTCAGAGCAGATCAGTGTGCCGTATTCATCCTTGATTTCATTTACCATTTTGCCAACAATGGGATAAATGCCCTGCTGCAATTCGGTAATTCTCTCGCCTACTGTTTCCTTTGCCGCAGGATTTTCTCTGCCCACAATGGCACTCAGCGCCATAACCGCGCCCGTAATCGCGCCGCAGGTATTTTTTGTATGCCCCATGCCGCCGCCGAAGCCGGTTGCGAGCTTTACAACCTCCTTGGGCAGCCCTGTGTCAAAATGATTCAGAAATGCCGTCATCACACATTCCGAACAGTTCAGACCCTGCTTGAAGCATTCCTTTGCATCCTGCTCCACAAGCTCCGCTCTTGTCAATTCTTTGTTTTCCTCCATTTAAAAAACCTCCTTAAAATTCCTAAAAACCCCATAACTCATTTTTCTCATCATACCACAAGCACCGAAAAAAAGAAAGAAATCGTGCAATTTGTCATAAATCTGTTGTAAATCTGTTAAGCATTTGTAACGGATATAACAGATTTGTTTCGTTGCTTTTCGGCATAGAGAAAGGGCACTCCAAACGGAGTGCCCTAACATGTGCAAAGCCAATGCTTAACTCAATTTATGTAGCTTGAATTATTTGCCGCCTTTTGCTTTGTATGCTTCAATACCTTTGCCCAGCAGTTCAATACCTCTAGCCATATCTTCAGCTTTCAGGATGTAAGCGATACGCAGTTCGTCTCTGCCCAGACCGGGTGTTGCGTAGAAGCCTTCAGCGGGAGCGTACATAACTGTTTCATTGTTTTCTCTGAATTCGTTCAGCAGGAACAGCAGCAGATCTTCTGTATTTTCAACAGGCAGTTTGCATGTGATGTAGAAAGCGCCGCCGGGTTTCTGGCAAACAACGCCGGGGATCTTCATCAGTGCATCATAAGCAACGTCTCTTCTGTGTTCATATTCTGCTCTTACGCTATTGAAGAAGTCAGCAGGCAGTTTGTACATTGCTGTTGCGCCAACCATGTCCAGTGTAGGAACACACAGACGGCCCATAGCAATCTTGAATACTTCTGCCATGAATTCTTTGTTTTTGCAAACCATGCAGCCGATACGAGCGCCGCAAGCGGAGAATCTCTTGGAAACGGAGTCGATGATGATAACTCTGTCTTCGATGTCAGCCAGCTGACCGAAGGATGTCATTTCTCTGCCGTCGTAAGCGAATTCTCTGTAAACTTCATCAGCCAGGATCCACAGATCATGTTCTTTCGCGAAGTCAGCGATTACTCTCATGTCTTCTCTGGACAGGATGCAGCCTGTAGGGTTACCGGGGTTAACGATGGAAATCATTTTTGTCTTATCTGTAACAACTGCTTCCAGTCTTTCCTTGATTGCATATTTGTAGCCTTCTTCAGCGTATGTTGTAACGGGTTTTACAACACCGTCAGCAGCCTGAATGAATGTCAGGTAGTTTGTGTAGTAGGGTTCAGCTACGATAACTTCATCACCGGGGTTGATGATGGACAGGAATGTCAGTGTCAGCGCTTCGGAACCACCTGCTGTGATCAGAACATCGTTTCTTTCCAGATTCATGTCGAATCTCTTGAAGTAATCAACGATAGCGTCCTGCAGTTCGGGCAGACCCCAAGAACCAGCGTAAGCCAGTACCTTCTGGTCAAAGCCTTTAACTGCTTCCCAGAATACGGAAGGTGTTTCGATATCGGGCTGACCGATGTTCAGGTGGTAAATCTTAACGCCTGCTGCTTCAGCTGCGTCAGCCATAGGGTTAAATTTTCTAATAGGGGAGTTCTGCATTGCCTGCACTCTGTCGGAAATTCTCATGTTTTTCACTTCTCCTTTTGATATAGATATTTTGTATTTGAAGAACTGCGTACTCTTCTCGGAGGATCTTCGGCTCATTCTGCAGATACGCGCAACCCACATCCTGAAAAAAAGTTCAGCGTGTATCCAATCGCACAATGAATTCCTGAAAATCCCTACCCGAATACAGTATCAGTATACCACTTTTCCGGAGAAAGGCAAGGGGTACTGTGAAATTTTCTACAAACTCAGGTATTTTTGTATAGTTTTTCGTACATTTTTTTGAACGATGCGAAAAAATGTCCAACCGCATTCTGTGAAAAAGAGGAAAACAGACTGAAAAATAGTTCATTTTCCCTTTTTTGGGTAAAGTAAAATACGCTTTTATTGGCAAAAATGAAAACTGAACAATATCAGATGAAAAATTTTCCTGCTCTTTGTTTCCTTCGCACAGGAAAAACAAAAAATCGTACTGTTATATTTTTATTCAATTAAACAAAAAATCCCTTTCGTCCGAAAGGGATAAAATTCTGATATAAAATTGTTTTATTTATGCAGTAGGCTTGTCTGCCAAGACCGGTGCCTTTCCCCTGTTGCCGACCGCTAAGCCTAAAATCTCCGCAATATCTCTGGTCTTCAGGTATGTTACGCCGTCCTTGCGGATGAGGCTGACGGTATACGCCTTATCATTATAAAAAATCGTTTCCTTTGTAACCATTTCGTCCTCCTTTCTTTCATAGGCAATATCCTTCAAGCGGAACCAATGCGTAAAGCCGCTGCCCGCAACAGCGCCGATTCGCACGCCATAGGCACTGCCGTCCGCCGCGATGTATTTTCCGCCGCCGATGTAAATGCCGATATGCCCCTTGCGCCAGACCGCCGCCCCAATGGGTGCCTGCCCGATGGTCGCGATGGGGAATACCGCATCCGCTGTGTCATGATAGCCCTGCGAATTGCGGAGGATGCCTGTCCCCCACGAAATCAGACCACTGCAATCTACACAAACCTGCCCGATTTTCGCCGCGTCGCTCTCCCAGACCAGAGGCCCAAAGAGGATTCTCAGCCGGTCATACGTCTTTTGTGTCAGCACCTCGCCCTTCATGCCATAAACATAAGGCGTGCCAAGCTTTCCTCTCGCAAATGCAACCAATTCATGCCCCGTCATTCCGCATCCCCCTTTTCCTGTGTCACTTCCTGTGTCATGCTTTTCCTGTGCTGTGTGCCGAAATAAAATGCAATCACAATCGAAAAAATATTCAGAAACTGCCCACCGTCAATGCGGCTTGTGACTGCCAGAACGGAAAATACCAGCGTCAGCACCAATGTTACAATACTTTTCACCGTCAGCAGATTTCCGACGGCTTCTCTCCGAAATTCCTTCATTTCATTTCCCCCTTTCATTCGTGCGCCGATTGATTCAGATGCTTTTCCAGTCTCTGATAGGCATCACTGACATTGCCGTTTGCGCCAAGCTGCTTGAGCCCGTCCAGTGTTGCCAAAAGCCCGTAGCATATAACGCACTGCTCCTTTTTGATGTTCTCGATTTCCGCCTGCTGCGCCTTCTGCTGCTCCATCCAGTGAAAGCTGCGGTAAAGCAGGGCTCCAAGTGTGCCTAATGCTCCCAGAACGGTCGCAAAGCGGATAATCGTGTCCCCTGTAACATACATTTTGCTCTCCTCCTTTCTGTCATGGAGAATAGCAGCTGCCAAGTCTCAGGGAGTCTCAAGGTATAAAAAAAGACGTTTCGGGGAATCGAAACGCCAAAAAGCTTCCTATTAAATTAAAATGGGATTTGCACTGCGCCACAAAAAAGGGTTCCATTTTGCAAAATAAAAAAGACTATCCTTCGATAGTCTCTTTTCTACGGAGATGGAGGGATTTGAACCCTCGCGCCACGTTAATGACCTATACCCTTAGCAGGGGCACCTCTTCAGCCTCTTGAGTACATCTCCACAAAACGCCTACTGCAATAGTTAGTATATCAAAAACACCCCCTGTTGTCAAATACTTTTTCGCAAACGGGACAAAAAAATGGCGTTCACCATTTCTGATGAACGCCGAATTGCCTTATCGAGCGGTTTTGATTGTCACTGTTTTGGTTGCCTCATCCCAAGCAACCTCTGCGCCAAGCTCATCTGCCACGAAGCGCACGGGTACGAAGGTACGTCCGTCGATGATAACAGGTGCAACGCCGTATTTTTCAAGCATCTTGCCGATGGTCATCTTGATTTCCTTATCGTTGATGGAGAGCGTAACCTCTTTGGTCGCGCCGTTCCAATCCACCTTGCCGCCCAGAGCCTCGGTGATAATTCTGATAGGCACCAGAGTTCTGTCATTGCGGATGACGGGTGCAGCATCGTAAATCACTGCTTCGTTACCCACGTTAACGATACGGCTGCCGATTTGCAGCTTAATGGTCTTGCCTGCTTCAGCCGCGTTGCTATCATCCGCCGCATCCTTCTGCACGAATGTCGCATCCACGGAAACCTTGCCGACGGGCATGGTAAATGTATATTCGTTATCGTCCGCCTTTTTCAGCTTCACGGTGCTGTTGTTTTTGTCCTTTACCGTCATCTTGTCCAGCTGATAGCCGCTGTCGGGGGTTGCCTTGATGGTCACTGTTTCGCCGGCTTCTGCCTTCGCGGGGGTAACGGAGATTTCGCCGTTTTCCGTCTTGCCTGTGCTTACGCCGTAGGTCGGGGCAGAAATGTCAGAGGAGGAAGACGAGGATTTCTTTCGAGAAACACTTACGTTGCAAGAAGCAGCATCCCATTCATAGTTATCTGCATTAAAGCCTTCCACTTTTTTCTTAATAGTGAAGGTATATGTCTTTGTTGCATTAGGCAAATAAGCTGTATATTTGCCATTGCCATTATCTTTCACAGTAACACTTGTATCATCGCATACAACCTGAACGCTGTTTATTTCATTCTCAGCAATGCCCTTTACAGTCAATGCTACAGTGCCTGCGCCCTTCATCACATCTACGGATGGTGTAATTTTAGCTTTTGCCTTCGTGATAGAAACTACAACAGCGTCGCTTGTCTTCGTCTCTTCGTTTGCTGTTACCTCACAGACATAACTGCCGCTGTGCGCAACATCCTTCAATGTCAGGGTTCTTTCCGTTCCTACTTCGGTTTTGGTTTCACCTTCTACCTTGTACCACCGATAGCCTGCACCTTCTGCGGAAATAGACAGCGTTACATCCTTACCGTCATAAACCTTTTCAAAGGTATCAATCTCATTTTTTTCAGCACCACTTACTGCAATAACAGGCTTTGCCAATGTCCATTTTGCGTAATAAACTTTGTAATTTCCAGATGTCGGAACTTCAACTTCACGATTCACGATAGCATTACCATCGAAATTTGCATTATCATACCAACCATCAAAGGTATAGCCTTTCTTTGTCGGAGTTGCCAATTTGCCGCCCTCAAAAACAGTATTCTTTGCAAATGTACCACCGTTGGTAATGGCATCTACGTGTTTTCTCTTTGAACCTGTTTTGTCTTCTAACGCTTTTTCCAACGATTCTTTTGCACTCTCACTGCTCAGATAAATAATACCTCTGTTTCCGAACTCATTTTGTTGCTCACTGCCAAAAGAAGTAGGAGGTGCCAAATACCAGATACCACTGGAAGTCTGACTCTTTATTTCATTTGTAAAAGAATTGCTAATAGTTTCTGCACCTGTCATATTCAGTGTATGCAGCTTGGAATCAGCTGTATTTAACGTGCCAAAAGGAATTCCGGCAAAATCTACTGTTTTCCCACGGATTGTTGCATAAGTAAGGATACCGCCCCTCATACCGCCTGTTATTGTAAGCTTGCCGTTTGTGCTTTCAATAAATACTTCTTTTAAAGTCCCCTGCATCTGATTATCTACAGTCTTTCCAATCTGCAGACCTGCAAGTTCCAAATCATTTTCAGCAGAAATCACAAGAGATTCTAATGGAACACCATAAAATGCATTCCCATTGATTTTTTTGATGCTTTTCCCGATTGTAATCTTCTTTAAATTTTCACAATACCGAAAGGCTCCGGTGCCGATTTCTTCAACAGAATCGGGCAAAACAATTTCTTCTAGGGGTGTCAGCGAAGAAAAGAATTTGTCGGGGATTCTTTTTACACCCTCTGGCAAATTAACCGTTAACGTCTTCATAAGATGATCTCTGTCACTTCCGATTGTACTATATCCATCCAGATTGGGATTCTTAAATGTAATACTCTTTAAGCTGGGCATTGCCGCAAAGCTAGAAGAACCTATTGTTTCCACAGATGCAGGAATTATCAGTTCTTCAATGTATTGGGATTTATCAAAGCAGTCTGCACCGATTTTGACCAAGCCCTCGTTTAATTTCAGACTTCTGATGTGTCCACTTCTGGCAAATGCCTTAGAAGAAACCTCAATCACGCCATCAGGAACAACATAATTTTCTGCCGCTTCGTTGGTATACTTAATCAATACGGTTTCATCCATATTAAACAGGACACCGTCAACCATTTTATAGTTTTTGTTTCCTTCGGCAATAACTACCTTCCCAATCCCTGTCGGAACTTCTCTTGCTTTATAGTAATTGTTCCCCAAGGTTGCCAGACCGTCATCCTGAACGGTAAGTGTTTCAAGGGATGCAGGAAGATATACCGTTGCTGCGTTCGTATATCTTGTCAGGTTTCCGCCTAAAGCAGTAATGCCTTCTTCTACCTTGATAACAGAAATCTTTTCTGCTACACTCTTCCACGTGTTGTTAACCGCTAACTCATCAGGGTCGCAATAAACCTCTCCTTCGCCGCTGATAGTCAATGTATAGGTATCGTCTTCGTTTTTTGTCAATTTCCATTTTGCGGAATCTGTAATTTCATCCTTTGAGGTTCCGCCGCAAATACCTTCTGTAATAATATTTACTGTATCATTTTCATCTTCTTCAGAATAAGCTACGATTTCCTCTTCCTCTGCAGATTTTTCCCCTTTCTGCTCGTCCTGCTCCACCGTTTTCTCCTGTGCCTGAGGGTCGTCCGTCCCCTCCGCCGCGAATGCCGGCACAGAAACCATACTTGCCGCTACGGTCAGCGCAAGTGCCTTCGCATAATAATTTTTCTTCATATTTTTTCCTCCCTTTTATCTGTACTTTCTTTATACCCAATGCGAATAAATTCCTTTTTTCTTCACAAACAGAAAAAGCACCGCCCCTATCCGGCAATGCTCGTTTTTTTGCAGCTGGCTGCCAGTTGAAAGGCCCTGTAGCTTTGCGTCATAGGCTTTCGCCTACTTTGCCGAATTATGCTTGTTTTCTGCGGAATTTATTATTTCATGCAATTTGAATTATAGCAAAAAGGGATTTCTGTTACAACCTTAATTTATAAAAAATATCCTAATTTGTAATATTTTTTCGTAAGAGGGTGGTTTTGTTTCGTTTAAAGGCACTACAATAAAAAAAGGCAATCCAAAGGGACTGCCTTTTCATGAGAGATATCTTATTTTACTGCAGCAGCTGCTCCAAATCCTCCTCCGGAGTCGTGATTGGTGCAATCCCGAAATTCTCCACAAGGTACTGCAGCACATTGGGCGAAACAAATGCCGGCAGGGTAGGGCCAAGGCGAATATTCTTGATGCCCAAATACAGCAGGGTCAGCAGGATACACACCGCCTTCTGCTCATACCAGGAAAGCACCATAGACAGCGGCAAATCATTCACGCCGCAGCCGAACGCATCGGCAAGCGCAACGGCAATCTGAATCGCACTGTAAGCATCATTGCACTGCCCGATATCCATCAGACGGGGCAGACCGCCAATGGTGCCAAGGTCAAGGTCATTGAAGCGGTATTTGCCACAGGCAAGCGTCAGCACAACCGTATCCGCAGGGGTCTGTTTTACGAACTCCGTATAGTAATTGCGTCCGGGACGCGCCCCATCGCAGCCTGCAACAAGGAAGAAATGTCTGATTGCGCCGGCCTTCACAGCCTCGATGACTTTATCCGCCACCCCAAGCACAGTACCGCGGGCAAAGCCTGTCATCACTGTATTGCCGCCATTGATGCCTGTAAACATTCTATCCTCGGCATAACCGCCCAGCTCCAGTGCCTTTTCGATCACAGGAGTGAAGTCCTTATCCGCGCCGATATGCGTCATTTCGGGATAGGATACCACCTCTGTGGTGAATACGCGGTCGGCATAGCTTGCCTTCGGCGGCATCAGGCAGTTGGTGGTAAACAGCACCGGCGCAGGCAGCTCTGCAAATTCCTTCTGCTGATTCTGCCATGCTGTACCAAAGTTGCCCTTGAGATGCGCATACTTTTTCAATTCGGGATAACCGTGTGCAGGCAGCATTTCGCCATGGGTATAAATATTGATGCCCCTGCCCTCGGTCTGCTCCAGCAGCAGCTTGAGATCATGCAGATCGTGACCGGAAATCACAATAAACGGCCCCTTTTCCACAGTCAGCGGAACGGTAACAGGTACAGGCGTGCCATAGCTTTCGGTATTTGCCTGATCCAGAAGCGCCATGCACTTGAGGTTTTTCTCACCAACCTCCATCACGATGGGCAGCAGCTCCTCCATGCCCCAATCCTCGCCAACAGCAAAAAGCGCCTTTGCAAAGAAATCGTTCACCGCATCATCGGTATAGCCCAGCACCAGAGCATGATGCGCATAGGCCGCCATGCCGCGCACCCCGAACAGAATCAGTGATTTCAGGCTGCGGATATCCTCCTGCGCATTCCAGAGCCTTGCCATATCGTAATCGGCAGCGCGACCGCACGGAGCAGCGCAGTCCGAACAGTCAGGCACAAGCCTTGCCTTTTCCGCATGTACGCGGTCAATCAGCTCGCGCAATGTCTTTTCGTTGAAGCTTACATTTGTAACGGTGGTAAATAATCCCTCAATCATCAGCCGCCATGTGCCGTCATTCACATCGGGGGCATTGTCCGTTGCGCGCGCAAGCCCGATCAGCGCCCCTGTCAGTTCATCCTGCAGCTGTGCCACATCAGCGGTTTTGCCGCAAACGCCTGCATTTCCCGTACAGCCGGTACATCCTGCCGTCTGCTCACACTGAAAACAAAACATCCTGTTTTTCATACAATCGCCTCTCTTTCTTTTTTATCCTCTTTATTCTTCTTTTTTTATTCTTTTTATTCTTTTTTTTAATCCAGAATTCTGCCATCTGTGGAGATGGTCACAACCTGCCATGGAATAAATTTTCCACTCTGCTGTAATGCCGTTTTTGCCGCAAATTCCAGACCACCGCAGCAGGGAACCTCCATGCGGACAATGGTGACACTTTTGATATCATTCTCGCGAATGATTTCGGTCAGCTTCTCGGAATAATCCACACTGTCCAACTTCGGACAGCCCACAAGGGTGATATGCCCCTTGATGAATTTTTCGTGGAAGGCGGCATAGGCATACGCGGTGCAGTCTGCGGCAATCAGCAGCTTTGCGCCGTCAAAATACGGTGCGCGTGTGGGAACCAGCTTAATCTGCACAGGCCACTGGGACAGGCGGCTGACCGCCTCTGTATTGCAAGCCGCGGCGGATTCTTCATGTGCAATCGTTCTGGACTGACTTCCCGGACATCCGCAGGGGAGTGTCATCCCTTCTGTCTGCATTTTTTCCTGCATCCTTCTGCGCTTATTTTCCTCCACTGCCTTTTCATCATACGCTGCCGCTTCGCGCTCCACAAAGGTAATCGCGGCAGTGGGGCAGGTAGGCAGGCAATCGCCCAGACCATCGCAGTAGTCATCGCGCATCAGCTGCGCCTTCCCGTTTACCATAGCGATTGCGCCTTCGTGACAAGCGGCGGCACAAGCACCGCAGCCATTGCATTTATTTTGATCAATTTCAATGATTCTTCTTTTCACAATAAAAACCTCCTTGCTTTTTTGTTTTCATTATAGTATGCTAAATTCAACAAGTCTGTTGAATTTTCAACGAAAAGAGGGTTTTTATGAAAGAATTTTTTCCCATCATCCGTTCCTCTCAGCTTTTTTCGGGCGTTTCCGAGGAGGAACTGACCGCAATGCTCTCCTGTCTGGAAACAAGAAAGGAAAGCTTTCCCAAGGATGCCCTGCTGCTGCGTATCGGGGATACGGCAGATGCCATCGGTCTGGTGCTGTCCGGCAGTGTTCTAATCATACAGGAGGACATCTGGGGCAACCGCAACATCATTTCCAAGGCAGGGGTGGGGCAGACCTTTGCCGCCGCCTATGCCTGCGCGCCCGGCTCTGTGCTGAATGTAAGCGTTGTGGCGGAAACGGCTGTTACGGTGCTGTATTTGAACATAAAGCGTGTGCTGCATGTGTGCTCCTCCGCCTGCACGCATCATAACCATATCATCCGAAATCTGCTTGGCGAGCTTGCGGAGAAAAACCTGCGCTTCAGCGAAAAGCTGACCCACATGGGGCAGCGCACAACGCGCGCAAAGCTGATGTCCTATTTTTCCACAGAGGCACAGCGGCTCGGAAAATATGAATTCGATATTCCCTTTTCCAGACAGCAGCTTGCGGATTACCTCGCGGTGGAGCGCAGCGGACTTTCTCTGGAGCTTGGGAAAATGCGGGATGAGGGTCTGCTGGATTTTCATAAAAACCATTTCATTTTGAAGGTATAACGCCAATAAAAAAGCAGAAACTCCTTTTTCGCAGGAGCTTCTGCTTTTTGTTTGCTTATTTCATTCCGTTTTCAACGAAGCGGTGGAGCATCGCCGCAATCTCGGCACGCGTAGCAGTGCCATTCGGATAAAGGAGATTGCTGTCGCCCTTTACAAGGCCGGTATTCACCGCCCACGCCATCGCGCTCATCGCATAATCGGAAATGCTCTCGTAATCGCCAAACTCCCGAATTGCCATGCCGCCCTGTGTGGTATCATAGCCCTTATACTGCGCGTAGCGATAGAAAATCGCCGCAAGCTGTTCACGGGTAATCGGATCATTCGGGGCAAAGCTGCTGTTGTCGTAGCCGCCCATAATGCCGTTTTGCTGTGCCCATGTCACCGCATCATAAAACCATGCCGTACCGGAGCCACGCACAACATCGGCAAAGCTGTTTTCTCCCTCGACAGCAGGGCTGCCCTCCATGCGGTAGAAAATTACCGCAATCTGCGCACGGGTGGTGTTCGCATAGGGCGCAAAGGCTGCCGCATCCATGCCGGACATCAGACCCTTTTCGTAGCTAAACAAAACATCCCGATAAAACCAATCGCCTGCATTGACATCCGCAAAGGGATTCTTCACTGCGTCCGGCAAAGCGTCAATCATAGCCTGTACGCTTTCCACAGTAACGACTCCGCTTCTGTTGGATAGGGTAGTCATTTCCTCCTGCTCCGTTTCTGCCGCCGATACCGGCACAGAAGCCGTAGAAAACAGGAAGCAGGTGCAAAGCAGTGCCGTGTAAATCCGTTTTCTTTGTTTTTTCATTCGTTTTTCCTCCCTCCATTGCTGTCATGTCGTTTCCTTTTCCGTGTCCCGCTCCTTCCTTTTTTCTGCGCCATGCAGACACCGCAGAAAGAGCCTTTCACTTATTATAGCAAAAAAACAGAAAAACTCTCACCTAAAAATCAAATTTTTTTAAAAAAAATAAAAAATCAGCTTGCCTGCCGCCAGAATCCCCACAGGCAAAAGATACGCAATATACTGCGCTGTGCCGCCGTAGGCAATCAGCAGGTTATAAATTGCATGAAAGGTAATCGCCGCCCCAAGCAGTCCGCAGGTTCCGGCAATTTTCAGCCACGTCCGCCGCCATACATACGCAAGCCCGCCGCCGACGATGGCTCCGCAAATGACATGCATTGCTCCCGTTCCGATGCCACGGAAGAAAATAAAGGAGAAATGCGCGGCTCCGTTTTGAATCAGATAGCAGATATTTTCAAAGGTAGCAAAGGAAAGCGCAGTAATCACTGCGGCAATCCCAATCTGCCGTGCCTGCGGCTCAAATACCAAAAGATAAAAGAGCAGCGGCAGCAGCTTCATCCCCTCCTCCACCACAGGCGCAATCTCCACAGTGGCGGCAAAGACATCCGCCCCATACAGCGCGGCGAAAAAGGTATTGAGATATGCAGAAAGCAGACACATGCCCATTCCCGCAAAGCAGAACAGAAAAGCCCCTGTATGCCGTTTTCCCATGCACAGGGCGGCAATCAGCAGAGGCGATGCCATACAGATAAAAATATTTTCCATATATGTCATGCCTGCACCGCCCTTCCCGTGGCAGGCAGCAGCGCGAATATGCAGCCCGTCAGCAGAACATCAAACCCATAATAGAGGAAGGAAGCCACATCCCCCTGTCGGAAGCAGCCGGAAGTCCAAAGGATATATTCCGCCGCCACATAGCACAGCACCCCGATATGGAAATATCGCAGCTGCCGTGCCGCTCCCGTCTGCGTTCGCGCGTAAGTAAGCCCCCGTATCGCATGATAGGAAACAGCAATCATCATGCCGCACCAAAGCAGATTCGAGAGAACATCCCCAAAGGTGCAGTAAAATATACATAAGGGAACGCCTATCAGAAAGGCAATCCGCGCCCTTCGGCACACAAAGCCTCTTTCCTCCGCAGAGGAAAGGGAGTATTGCAAAATAGAAAGAAAAATAACGCTTGCCACCCAGCCAAACTCCGATACATAAAAAACCTGCGGCGTTTTTGAGAACAGAAACAGATACAGCGTCCAGTACAGGGAGCCGAGCGCAAAACAGCCATAAAAGCAGGTCAGCAGAAAATACGCCTGCTTTCTGCCCTTCAGATATCGCATCCCGCTCAGACAAAAGCCCAGCAGGGTAACAGAGAATTGCACAAAGTTATCGGCAAGTTCCATTCGTATTGTCCCCCTTTTGCTCCTCCGACTGTTCGTCCTTATGCAGCAGACAGATACGGAAGCACGCGATTGTCACACACACACCAAGGATAAAGGCGAGCAGTCCGGTCACGATATATCCAAGCGCAGCACTGCCGCCCAGCATTGTTGCCGCCGTTCCAAAGCCGGAGGATATGCCCGGCTCCATTCGATTGACCATATCGGGCATAAAAAGGGAAACCCCAACGATTACCGCAAGGCACGCCGCCACGCCGAAAAGGGCAGCAATCCGTTCCTGCCGCTGCCTTCTCTGACGCTCCTTTTCCGCAATCCGCCGTTTTACCTCTGCAATTCGTTCCTCATGACTCCGCATTTGTGATTCCCTCCCGTTCCAGTAATCCGCGCAGACGGCCCTTGCCCCGATACACCATATTGGTAATCTGCTTCTCGCTTTTCCCCATGACCTCAGCAGCCTGCAAATAGCTCATGCCCTCAAAATAGACCAGATAAAGCGCCTCTCGATAATCCGGATTTAACGCAGCCATGCAGAAATGCAGAATCCGATCCCGCTCCTTTGTGCGGACAACCTCCTCCACCAGCGTCTGTCCGTCCGGCTCCTCGGTCAGGTTATCCAGGCTGAAGAAAAGCCGCCGTCTGCTTTTGCCGCGTAAAGCCATGTGCCGTGCCGCTTTATACAGATAGGCCTTTAAGCCGCCGTCTCGAATGTGCGGCTTTTTCGTAAATAAATAGGAAAAGACTTCGATCATCAAATCCTCCGCTTCGTGAACGTCATGCAGATAGCCGTTGATATATAAGGTCAGCGGATTGCCGTATTTTTTCATCAATGCCACAAGCCCCGCTTCATCGCCGCAAAGATATCGCCTGTAAAGCTCCTCATCCATCGCCATGCCGTTCACTTCCTTTCCACCGCATCCCCTCAGCACAGAAAGGCATTGCGCCGCAAAAGGATGTCCTCTGTCTGAAATACTATCTCCAGTATATGCGAACATCCGCATAAATTCAAGATTTTCGTCGTCAATCGCCTCTGCATGCCGCCGGCAGAATTTTCTAAGCTGCTCCGATGCGGAAATCTGCTTCTTCTCCCCCGGTCCCGTCAGAAATCCTTAAAACTGCGGGCTGACTGCAGCCAACTTGCTTTTCTCGCAAAAATCCTCTATGATAAGCTTAAATCAGTTATTTTTTCGCAAAGGAGGAGCCTTCTATGGATAAGGATTTTCTGAAATTTATGTCATTCGTCGCCTTTATGGAGACAAAAAAGGAAGCAGAACGGGATTGCTCTGCCGAAGCTGCGGAATGGCAGGAGCCCATCCCTACCGTCAGAAGAAAGCCAGACCCTGCTACAGAAGCGTTTCTTCTCAGCCGCATCCGGATGCCCGAAAAGCCGATAAACAAAATGGGGTCCGGCGAAAAGGTTTACATGGGTATCGGCATCATCGGTCTGTTTGATGCCGCGTTCGGTCTCTTCCTGATGGACTCTTTTTATTTTTTTGTCGGGCTTGTTGTCGGTGTTTCCTTTATCATCATGGCAACCTCAAATGCAAAAAAGAGATATGATGAAAAGCTGGCAGAATATGAGCTGGCACAAAGGGACTTCCCTGCTTATCAGAGAAAAATGCTCGCCAAGCAGAGGCTCGGAAAATAAACGGAATGATTGGAGGGGAGCAGATAATGTCACAAAAACGGAGCACCATTCTTATCTGGGTCACGGTCATTTTTATTCTCAGTATCGCATGCTTGATTACCGACCGCAACAATCTTGCCGAAAGAACGCTTTATTCCTCACAGGAGGAAATGCAGTCCGCCCTGCAGGATACCTTTGTATATTACACCGCGAGAGAGGAACGGCAGGCATGGAGCATCCATGGCGATACCGCAATACAAACCTATGAAAACGGCGCAGTATTTTCTTATACCATTACGAAATGGCATCCGCAGCGCGGTGCGCTGACACTTACACTGGACACCACGGCACAAAAGGAAACGCTGTTTGTTTCGCTTAATGGCTCTCTGTTTGATCAGCATAAGCATATCTTTCGTCGAGAAGAACAGCTTGCTTCCTCCGACAGAGGTGCGAAGCGCAAGCCTGTTTCCGGTCAGAATCAGCCTGCTGCGCAGAATAAACCCTCCGAGCAGAGTAAATCTTCCGAGCAGAATCAGCCTGCCAAAACAACTCCCACCCCCGTATACACCGCCCCCAAATCGCAGAAGAAGCCCGAACTGCCCGATTGCGACGATTATGAAGGCTATGAGGATTTCATGGATGACTGGGACGGCTATATGCCGGATGGCAGTAATGCAGAGGATTACTGGGAGGATTGGTAAGAACGGTATGCAGAAAGGAGTATGCACATGAACGACAGAAAGATGGTCTTAGACGGCATGATGGGACTGGTGGTCGGGGACGCATTGGGGTGTCCCGTTCAGTTTCTCGGCAGAGAGGAGCTTCGGGAGCGTGGAGCCGTCACCGAAATGGAGGGCTACGGCACCTATAACATGCCCCCCGGCACATGGACGGATGACAGCAGTATGGCACTTGCAACCCTCGCGAGCATCAACGAAAGGAACGGCATCGATCTGCGGCGAAACGGACGAATATTCCAACGGCAATGGCGCATTGATGCGAATTCTCCCTGTCTGCCTGTATTTCATCCAGAAGGAAGATATTTCGGATGCAGATGCCCTTCGGCAAATCCATCTGGCAACAGGGCTTACGCATAATCATCTGCGGTGTCATATCGCAAGCGGATTGTATTATTTTATCGCAAAAGCCATCGCCACAATGGCACCAAAAAATGCCGATCTCATCACCTGTATCCAATGCGGCTTAGAAAAAGGCTTTGCATTTTATCGCACACCTGAAAGCCTTGCGGAGCTGATGTACTTTCGGAGATTGCGCGACTTCAATGAATTTTTCTCCCTGCCCGAAGATGAAATCAAGAGTGATGGCTACGTCCTGCATGCTCTGGAGGCGGCAATCTGGTGCCTGCTTCATACCAATAGCTTTCGGGACTGCCTGCTCCGCGCAGTCAACCTCGGCAATGATACCGATACCACCGCCGCAATCGCAGGCGGTCTGGCAGGGCTGTATTATCATTATGAAGCCATGCCACAGGAATGGCTGGATGCGATTCAGAAAAGGTATTGGATAAAAAGGCTGTGCCTGCAGGAGCTTTAGCATAAAAACAGGACTTCTTTTCAGAAGCCCTGTTTTTTGTAGCCTACTCATTTTCAATTCTTCATCCTCTGCACTCAACTCGCCCATTTCCTCCAGTGCAGCAAGGTACTGTCTGAAAATATTCTCTTTAGATTTTTCTATGCAGGATAAATATTGTGGCTCCTTCATCATTCTGAAAAGCTCCATTCTTGTCGGAACTTTTCCGTGCAAGGCTGCCTTTATTCGATAGTACTCACTTCTTGTCCACGAATTTACTATCATTGCAATCACCCTTCATTTCGTTTTCTCAGAATCAGATTCAGCCACCGTTCGTCTCCTCTTTCCGGTCGAATATCGCCTGTAATCCATTTCTCCTCTATGTCAAAGCCGCCTGTTTCATTTAACAGTTCCGCAAATGCTTCTTCTGTCATATCAAGAAAATATCTTCCCCTGCGCTCTCCCTCAAAAGTCCCATATTTGAATGAAAGATAGGCAATCCCCTCTTTCTTGAGTGCAAGCAATATTTTTTTCAGCACCTCTTTTAATTCATTATGGGTTAAATGAAGAATGGACGCACACGCCCAAATCCCATCATACTTTTCATATTCCTCCAATTCCTGAAATAACATTTGCTTCACTTCAATACCCGTATATCGGCTTGCCGCCCGACACATCTCGGCAGAACCATCTACCGCCTCAACGAGATAGCCTCTATCTGAAAAGTATTTCGTGTCACGCCCCGAACCACAGCCAAAATCTAAAATCAAAGCACCCTTTTCCAGCTTGCTCAAAAAAAGCTCTTGTACCTCACTAAAATCGACATCTCTTGTTTCACGGATAAAATTTTCTGCATTTTGTTCATAATATAACAAGGTTTTTCTCATACTTTAACTCCCTCATATCCAATAGGCTCTTAAAGCATAATATCATCTTCACCGTCTCTCAGCAAGCCTTTTGCCGATAACCACATAAAAACAGGACTTCCCCTGCGGGAAGTCCTCATTTTTTCTCTCTATAAAATTAGTACAGCTTAGCCCCTGCCGGAATTCTGTCATCAACCATCAGAAGGTTCAGTCCCTCGTGACCGTCTTCCTCGTGTACTGCCGAAATCAGCATACCCTCGGAATCAATGCCCATCATTTTTCTGGGGGGCAGGTTCACGATAGCGATTGCTGTCTTACCAACCAGCTCCTCAGGCTCATAATAATCGTGAATACCGCTTAAAATCACGCGATCCTTACGTTCGCCATCATCCAGTACAAACTTCAGCAGCTTTTTGGATTTTGCAACTGCCTCACAAGCCAAAATCTTAACCGCACGGAAATCGGATTTCGCAAATGTATCAAAATCTACCGTTTCTTCAAAAATCGGCTCAATCTTCACGTTGGAGAAATCAACCCTCTCAGCGACCTTTGCTGCAGGCGCTGCTTCGGAAGTCTTGGATGCCTTCTTATCAGCGTCCAGAGGCTTCATGGTCGGGAACAGGATAACGTCTCTGATAGAAACGGATTCCGTCAGCAGCATAACAAATCTGTCGATACCAACACCCAGACCGCCTGTAGGGGGCATACCGTATTCCAGAGCAGTCAGGAAGTCCTCATCAATCATATTTGCCTCATCGTCACCGTTTTCGCGCAGATATTCCTGATATTCAAAACGCGCACGCTGGTCGATGGGATCGTTCAGCTCGGAGTAAGCGTTGCCGTATTCTCTGCCGACAATAAACAGCTCGAATCTTTCTGTAAATTCGGGTTTGTCGGGCTTTCTCTTTGTCAGAGGAGAAATTTCTACAGGGTAATCAATGATGAAGGTAGGCTGAATCAGGTTCTTTTCTACGAATTCTTCAAAGAACAGGTTCAGAATATCGCCCTTTACATGGCGTTCTTCAAATTCTACGCCCTTTTCTGCCGCGATTTTCTTTGCTTCCTCTGTATCCTTCACCTGGTCGAAATCAACGCCTGTAAACTGCTTTACGGCATCTGTCATTGTGATTCTTGCGAAGGACTGACCCAGATCCAGATCATAGCCGCCGTAGGTAATCTTTGTTGTGCCCAGCACGTTCTGTGCTACGGTGCGGAACATTTCTTCTGTAATGTCCATCATGCCCTTGTAATCTGTGTAGGCCTGATACAGCTCCATCAGGGTGAATTCGGGATTATGACGAACGGAAATGCCCTCGTTTCTGAATACACGACCGATTTCATATACTCTTTCAAAGCCGCCGACAATCAGTCTCTTCAGGGGCAGCTCCAGCGCGATACGGCAGTACATATCAATATCCAGTGTATTATGGTGTGTGATAAAGGGTCTTGCGGACGCACCGCCGGGGATGGTCTGCAAAACGGGAGTTTCTACCTCTAAGAAGCCCTTTGCGTCCAAAAATCTTCTGATTTCCGTAATAATCTTGGAACGCTTGATAAAGGTATCTCTGGATTCGGGGTTTACAATCAGGTCTACATATCTCTGTCTGTAGCGCAGCTCCTGATCCTTCAGACCATGGAACTTTTCGGGCAGAACCTGCAGGCTCTTGGAAAGCAGAACAACCTCTTTTGCATGTACGGAAATTTCGCCTGTTTTTGTTTTGAATACAAAGCCCTTAATGCCGATGATATCACCGATGTCATATTTTTTGAATGCAGCGTAATCCTCCTCGCCGATGTCATTCTTGCTGACATAGGACTGCATCAGACCGTTTCTGTCCTGAATATTGCAGAAGGATGCCTTCCCCATGATACGCTTGCTCATCAGTCTGCCTGCGATGCAAACATCCTTATTTTCCAGCGCATCAAAGTTCGCTCTGATTTCGTCGCTGTGGTGTGTCACATCATATTTTACAATCTGGAAGGGGTCCTTGCCTGCTTCCTGCATCTGTGCCAGCTTTTCTCTTCTGATTCTATTCTGTTCACTCAGCTCCTGCTGGGTCAACTCCTTATTTTCTTCTGCCACTTTTCTTCCTCCTGTCCGTTCTTTTGTAATGGTTTTATTTTGTAAATCTCAGCACCTTGAATTCCACTTCGCCGTCAGGTGTTTCAATCATAATGATATCGTCCTTTTTATGTCCCAGAAGTGCCATGCCGACAGGGGATTCGTTGGAAATTCTGCCGTTCATGGGGTCTGCCTCCGCAGAGCCTACAATGGTGTATTCCATTTCCTCGTCAAATTCCACATCCAGCACCGTTACGGTTGTACCCAGGCTGATGGTATCCTTTGCACCATCTTCTTCATCAATAACCTCCGCATTGCGCAGCATTTTTTCCAGCTGCACGATACGCGCTTCGATTTCTGCCTGTTCTTCCTTCGCTGCATCATATTCGGCGTTTTCGGAAAGGTCACCCTGACCTCTTGCTTCTTTGATTTTTTCTGCTACGTCTTTTCTGCGGACGGTTTTCAGGTTTTCCAGCTCCGCCTCCATGTTTTTCAGACCGTCATAGGTCAAAACAACTTTCTTTTCTGTCATGGGTGTGTCACTCCTCGTTTTAGTCTCATTTCATGCTTTCCTCGTTTCAGACAAGGAAAAAAGGAAGGCTTGCGATTACCCTCCCGAACTATCGTAATATTATATACTGCTTTTCCCCCGATTGTCAACGCTTTTTCCTTGAAAAATCAAGGTTTTTTCCATGCATATAAAACAAATTTCCGCCGAAAAAAACAGCACCTCGGATGATACTGCATCCATGGCACTGTTTTACTCAGAAATTCTCTGCGCTTATTTTGTCTTGTCAAAGCGAATCGTAAACATATCTTTATTTCCGCTAAAGGAACCGGAATATCTGTCCTTCATACGGTTGCTTAAAACAGGGAATAGGTACCTCTTTTGCCCAAGGACGGTAAACGGCCATGTGTAAACAAGGCTGTCCTCTCCAAATGCAGGAGTCCCTTTATCCAACAACATGTAGCAATTATAATAACGCTTGGAAATCGGCTTGTATTCACCAAAGAAAACCGGATCCGGATCAATATGCGCACGATCACACTCTCTGTAGATATCCCGTTTTATTTCGGCATCCCAAGTCCAAAGCTTAATTTGAATCCCCATTTCTTCCCAATAGAAACTTGCATTGCGGTCATGATCCGGCATAAAGTGCGCATAATCCTCCAGAAAATCCTGCAAATCCTTTAATACGGGCTGTGCCTCTTTTTCAAATTTAACAACATTGTGTTTAAGAGAAAAGCCCCAAAAAAGAAGCACCACAATATAAGCAATCCAAAAGCCCCAAAACCCTGCGTCTATAAAAATCGACAGAATGCCCGCTATACCAAGACTTACTATCGCTCCAGAAAGTCCCTCTGAAAATTTATAATACTCGTCCGTAAGATACCGAAGAAATAATGCAAAAAAAATCGCAACACCGATAGCCGCAAGAAGGTTTTGAAAACCGATTGCTGAAACGATAAGTACCACTATCACCAATGCAACTATGCCAATCGCTCCCATAAGTCCCCTCCTTAGCGGTCATAACGTGCAATATCATCATTGCACCGCCCCGGTGCCGGCTCATATCGGTCACAATGCTTTTCATCTGCCTTTACGCTGTATCCGTTGCGGCTGCACTTGAAACTCGTGGAATACGCAAGGGTATAGGCTGTCCCCAGTTCACAGTAGATGCAGGAACCGCATTTTCCGTAATAATCCTTCGTCATAAAAATCTCCCCCTCTTTAAAATCGTTTTCGTCATTCAAACAACCTTTTCGTTGTCGATACCCATTTGTATCGCTTTCATTGTAGCACCCGTCTGACCCGTTTTCAATAAAAATTTCTGTTTTTGTGTAATTTATTTCACCATTGCAGAAATAATAACTGATACACTGACAGTAAAGGTGGGTGATACAGTTGGTAGATATGGGAGATAAACTCCGTTCCCTTCGGATGGAAAAAAAGTTAACGCAAAAACAGGTCGCTGAACGAATCGGACTGGCTATCAGCGCGGTTTCCTCCTATGAATCGAATAATCGTTATCCGTCATACGAAGTATTAATCAAACTCGCCCGCATATTTCATGTATCCACCGATTATCTTCTGGGTATAACCAACAAAAGAAACATCGATGTTACCGGTCTGGATGAGGAAGAAATTGAATTGCTTTCGCAAATTGCAGATAAATTTCGCCGGAATCACTGAATTTCACAATAAAAACTGCCCCCGAAGGAATATCCCATTCCCTTCGAGGGCATATATTTTTTATGCACAAACATTCCCTTCATTTTCTCTTTATTTTTACCTTCTCTTTATTTTTACCCTTTTGCCAAAGGCGGAAAAGCCCGAAACGGCAAAGCCCTTCTCCTGCAAGGCGGAAAACAGCCGCTCCCCGTCCCAATCCTCTGCCGAAAAGCCTTCCCGAAACGCCTCACAGCCAAGGTATGCCCTTGCCTCGGCAAGCCTGCCCTCCGCCTGCTCTCCGTCCTCTGCCGCCATGCGGAAAAAGAACCCCTCCGCCGCCAAAATATCCGGACGCAGACTCCTAAGCCGCCGCAGAACAGGGCGATTGCCTGCGAAATCCAGCCAGATGCACCCTCGCTTCAGAATATGCTCATAGGCACGCTGCTCCATGCCGCAGGAAAGCACCACATCCGCCGCCCCAAGCGCAGCATTTTTCGGGGAGGAAAAGACCTCCGCCATCAAGCCGCGCTCCGCATAAAGCCGCTGCACCACGCCCTCTGCCGTTTCCGGCTCCTGCGTAAAGATGGCAAGGCGATTCACCTCATTTCCCAGAGAGGAAAGCACCCTCCCCCAGATATGCGGCTCGCCCCCTGCCAGAAGAAATGCCGATTCCTCCGGATTTCTGCCCTGCCGGCGCAATGCCTCTGCCGCACCCGCGAAGGCAAAAAGCTGTGCCAGCCTGCGCCCCTCGGCAAAGGGAAGCCGCTCTCTGGGAAATTCTCCCTCGGCAGGCGGCACAATGATGGCGGCACCCGCTTCCTCCAGAGCAGCCAGAAGGCGCACCGCCCCCCTTCTCCAATCTGCTGTCAGTGCAGCTGTCCGCTCTGCCTGCAAAATGCCTGTCAGTACCCCGTCCACTCGTGTCAGTGTGTACGGGTAAGTGTCCACTGTTTTTCTCTGTCTCCACCGCTGTGGCAGCAGCTTTGTCCACTTAGGAAGGACAGGCTCCTCCCCCTCTTCCAGAAATCGCACTCTTGCCGGTTCCATGCTCTATTCCCCCTTTTCCGATAGGCTTTTTCTCTGTTTTGTCAGAGAAATTCGCTTGTTTTTTCCTAAAAATTCCATACGATTTCAAAAAATTACATCCGTTTGTACTTTTCTTAATGCAAAACTCACAAGTATTTAATTTTGTACACAAAATACAAGTTCTTTTTCTCGTACAGTATTGACAATAAAATTTCAATAATCTAACATAAAATATACAAAAGATAGCAATTTCCCATTCAAACGGGAACCCGATACAGGATAACAAATCACTATTTCTATCCCTTATTATTTATATGAAAGGAGTCTACACCATGAACACAAAAATGATGAAAACCATGGATGGTAATGAAGCTGCGGCATACGTTTCCTATGCCTTTACAGAGGTCGCAACGATTTACCCCATCACTCCCTCCTCCCCTATGGCGGAGCACGTAGACAGCTGGGCTGCAAACGGCAAAAAGAATATCTTCGGTCAGACCGTGCGTCTGCTGGAGCTGGAATCCGAAGCAGGTGCCGCAGGCGCAATGCACGGCGCTCTGGAGGCAGGCACACTGGCAACAACCTATACCGCATCTCAGGGCCTGCTGCTGATGATTCCCCCGATGTACAGAATCGCAGGGCAGCTGAAGCCCGGCGTATTCCACGTTGCATCCAGAACCGTTGGTACACATGCCTTCTCCATCTTCGGCGATCACTCCGACGTTATGTCCTGCCGTCAGATTGGCTGTGCAATGATTTCCTCCGCATCCGTACAGGAGGTTATGGACTTGGCAGGTGTGGCACACCTTTCCGCAATCAAGGGCAGCGTTCCCTTCATCCACTTCTTCGATGGCTTCCGTACCTCTCATGAGCTGCAGAAAATCGAAGTAATGGACTATGAGGATCTGGAAAAGCTGGTGGATCAGGAGGCACTGAAGAAATTCAGAAAGAATGCACTGAATCCCGAACACCCCGTACAGCGCTCCACCGTACAGAACCCCGACGTATTCTTCCAGAACAGAGAGGCATGCACACCCTTCTACACCAGACTGCCTGAAATCGTAGAGGAATACATGAACGAAATCAACAAAATCACAGGCAGAAATTACAAGCTGTTCAACTACTTCGGCGCAGCTGACGCAGAGCATGTTATCGTAGCGATGGGCTCCGTAACAGGCGTTGCGCAGGAGGTTGTGGAAAGCCTGACCGCAAAGGGCGAAAAGGTTGGTTTCCTGCAGGTTCACCTGTACAGACCCTTCTCTCTGGCACACTTCGCAGCAGCTCTGCCCGAAACAGTAAAGGTTCTGACCGTTCTGGACAGAACAAAGGAACCCGGCGCACTGGGCGAGCCTCTTTACGGCGATGTTTGTTCCGCACTGATCGAAACAGGCAGAACCACAAAGGTTCTGGCAGGCAGATACGGTCTGTCCTCCAAGGATGTGACTCCTGCACAGATTATCGCAGTATTTGACAACATGAAGGGCGCACAGAAAAACCACTTCACCGTTGGTATCATTGATGATATTTCCAACAGCTCCATCGAGGTTGGCGCAGAGCCCGATCTGGCTGACGCAAGCACCGTATCCTGCAAATTCTGGGGTCTTGGCTCCGACGGTACGGTTGGCGCAAACAAAAACTCCATCAAAATCATCGGTGACCACACAGATAAATACGCACAGGCTTATTTTGAATATGACACAAAGAAATCCGGCGGTATCACACGTTCTCACCTGCGTTTCGGCGACAAGCCCATCCGCTCCAGCTATCTGGTAACAAAGAACGCAAACTTCGTTGCTTGTCATAACCAGAGCTACATGGAAAAATATGATATCGTTTCCGAAATCAAGCCCGGCGGCACCTTCCTGCTGAACTGCACATGGACACCCGAGGAGCTGGATCATCACCTGTCTGCGGAGGTAAAGAGAACCATCGCAAACAACAACATCCACTTCTACACCATTGATGCAATCAAGATTGGTAAGGAAATCGGTCTGGGTAACAAGACAAACGCAATTTTGCAGTCCGCATTCTTCAAGCTGGCAAACATCATCCCCGTTGATGACGCAGTTACATACATGAAGGCGGCTATCGTAAAATCCTACGGCAAGAAGGGCGAAAAGGTTGTCAACATGAACTATGCCGCTGTTGACGCAGGGCTTTCCGGTCTGACAAAGATTGACGTTCCCGCAAGCTGGAAGGATGCAAAGGATGTAGATCACGAAGCAATCAAGAAGGTTCTTCCCGAATATGTAGAAAAGCTGATGCTTCCCATGAACGCACTGAAGGGCGACCTGCTGCCTGTATCCGTATTTGCAGGCAGAGAGGACGGCACAGTTCCTCTTGGCACCTCCGCATTTGAAAAACGCGGTGTTGCAATTGACGTTCCCGCATGGGATGCAACAAAATGTATCCAGTGTAACCAGTGCTCCTACGTTTGCCCTCACGCTGCAATCCGTCCTTTCCTGCTGACAGAGGAGGAAGCAGCAAACGCTCCCGCATCCTACGCAGTTCTGGATGCAAACGGCGCAGGCGAAATCAAGCAGTACAAATTCCGTATGCAGGTTGACCCTCTGGATTGTCAGGGCTGCGGTGTCTGCGTAACAGCCTGCCCTGCAAAGGAAAAGGCACTTGTGATGCATCCTCTGGAAACACAGCTGCACGAACAGGATAACTGGGACTTCTCCCTGACCCTGTCTGATAAGAAAAACCCCATGAGCAAATTCACCGTAAAGGGCTCTCAGTTCGAACAGCCTCTGCTGGAGTTCTCCGGCGCATGTGCAGGCTGCGGCGAAACAGCTTATGCGAAGCTGATGACACAGCTTTACGGCGACAGAATGTATCTGGCAAACGCAACAGGCTGTACACAGGCTTGGGGTGCAGCAGCTCCCTGCGTACCTTACACCACAAACAAGGAAGGCTGGGGCCCCGCATGGAGCAACTCCCTGTTTGAAAATAACGCACAGTTCTCCGTTGGTATGGTTCTGGCTGTAGAACAGCAGAGAGACCGCGTAACCATGAAGGTGAAGGATCTGCTGGCACTGACCGCAGGCACAGATTTTGCGGCAGCAGCTGAAACATGGCTGGAAAACTGGGATAACGGCGACAGAAGCAAGGCTGACAGCCGTGCGGTTATCGCAGCACTGAAGGAGCTGAAGGTTGACGGTGCAGCAGCAGAGCTGAAGGACTTCATTCTGGAAAACAGCGAACACCTGACAAAGAAATCCATGTGGATGTACGGCGGTGACGGCTGGGCATACGACATCGGCTACGGCGGTCTGGATCACGTTCTGGCAAGCGGTCGTGACGTAAACGTACTGGTTGTAGATACCGAGGTTTACTCCAACACAGGCGGTCAGTCCTCCAAGGCAACCCCCATCGGCGCTGTGGCACAGTTTGCCGCAGGCGGTAAGCCCACTGTAAAGAAGGATCTGGGTATGCTGGCAATGAGCTATGGCTACATCTATGTTGCACAGGTTGCACTGGGCGCAGACCCCAACCAGCTCATCAAGGCACTGAAGGAAGCAGAGGCATACAAAGGGCCTTCCCTGATTATTGCTTACGCACCTTGTATCAACCACGGTATTTCCAAGGGCATGGCAAATGCACAGCTGGAAGCAAAGCTGGCTGTTCAGGCAGGCTACTGGCATCTGTATCGCTTCAACCCCGACCTCAAGAAGGAAGGCAAGAATCCCTTCATTCTGGATTCCAAGGAGCCTACACTGGACTTCAATGAATTCCTGATGGGTGAAGTACGTTACGCTTCTCTGGTTCGTACCTTCCCCGAAACCGCAGAGGTTCTGTTGAAGGAAGCAGCAGAAAATGCAAAGGATAAATATGCATCCTATAAGAAGCTGGCAGAGGCATAAAAAATAATTAAAAAAAACGAAGGGCGGAACCGAAAGGTTCCGCCCTTTTCAGTGTGTCGATAGAGGGCAGCGTTTCCTTTTCGGCAAGTTTTCAAGAAGTCATTACGTTGCAAGTATAGTCGAAGCGATGAAAAAGTTATCTATCATATTGTATAACTTTTTTATCAACTCTATTGACAAGAAAACTTGGCATGAATATAATGAAAGTATGCAAAGAAAACTTGGAACGGAGGTGTTCTATGAAAAAGGAAGAAATTTTAAATGCAAGCAGAAAAGAGCATCGCAACAAAGATTTGGCTGAAATGGAAGTGGCATATCAAGCAGGATGTCACGCAAGCAGAGCTGGTGCCTTAGTGTGTTGTCTGCTTTCTTGGTTATCATCTATGCTTGTCCATATTATGATTTATAGTCCATGGGTTATATACTTTAGCATTCTTGCAACACAATGGTTAGTTCGTTTTATCAAAATGAAACGAAAGAGCGATTTGGTACTGAGCGTTTTATTTTTCATTCTTGCAATTTTGGCATTTGTTGGATTTGTTTGCCGCCTTTTAGAGGTGAGGGTATGAAAGAGCAATTACAACTGAAAAATCACTTGAAGGAATTTCGTACAGAAGCAAACCTTTCTCAAGCTCAACTTGCAGAAATGGTAGGCGTGTCAAGAAACACGATTAGTTCCATTGAAACAGGGCAATTCAATCCAACTGCAAAATTGGCTCTTATCCTTTGTATTGCATTAGATAAGAAGTTTGAAGATTTGTTTTATTTTTAGGAGGTTATTATGGAAAATATTGTGTTATTGATTTTGGGAGTGTTCATATCTGTTATGGGAATTGTAAATATCAAAGGCAATATCAGCACCATTCACTCTTATAACAGACGAAAAGTAAAGGAAGAAGATATACCGAAGTACGGAAAAGCCGTCGGCACAGGAACGCTTATAATCGGAGTATCTCTTGTGTTAGGTTTCATAGTTTCGTTTTGGAGTGAGGAAATGATAGCTTATATCACCCATCCGGCAGTTGTTGTCGGATTAGGCTTTATGCTATATGGACAATTCAAATATAACAAAGGTATTTTTTGAGAATATAGGTAATTTCAAAGATAATTTCAATTTTCACAAACATCAATCAGAATATATCTAACAAAAGGGCGAAATCTCTCGGTTCCGCCCTTTTTCATGCAAAATTCCTCTGCAATTTCTTCTAATTCTTAAGACTTTCTTTCAATTTCCGAAAGTCCCTTTTCTTTGCAGAAACTTTGTGCTACTATGTTATCCGAAAAGAAAACCTGAAAGGAGAAACACCCCATGAAAAAGAAATTTATCACCCTTTTGCTCTGTGCTGCTGTCGGCATTGGCACGCTTTCCGGCTGCGGAGGCAATACCCCTGCAAAGGAACTGCCGGAGGATTCCGTTGCCGCCGATATTACAGTAGATAAGGAGAGCCTGCCCCCGCTGAGCGAGGATTTACAGGAAATTTACGAAGGTGCTTATAAAATTTATTACCAGATCAGCTTTGGCGCATTTGATTATGATGAAAATGCCACATACGAGAAGGATGAATTGACATACTACAAAATCACTGATCCCCGTTTCCCGACCTATGAGGATTTCCGTACTTATCTGTTACAGTATTTCACGGAATTTTTCGTAGACAACAGCATCCTCAGCAAGGATAACCTGATGTTCACCAAGGGCGAGGACGGCGGTCTATATTACCTGGGCGGCGGCAGAGGCTCGAATATCTTCTATGCAGGGCACACCTTTGAAATAGATAAGGAAAGCGAGGACGAAATCGGCTTCGAGGCAACCGCATATTACACCAACAGCAACGAGGCATACAAGGGTGATTATTTCTACACCACCCCGGACAATCCCGAAGATTACACCACACAGGAATTTCTGTTTGTACTCTGGAAGGAAGATGCAGGCTGGAGATTTAATACCTTCCATCTGTTCTTCTGATTTTGATATAGCCCCCTTATAAGAAAATGACTTGAGCGAAATGCTCAAGTCATTTTTGTTTTTTTGGGGGGACTACACCCTTTTCAGGCGCACCTGCGCCGCTTTTCTTCCTGCCGTTTCCGGCTCGTGGGGAAGGGTTTGGAAAGGGAAACCTTGTGTCCCTTTCCTCGTCTGCGGAGGT
>OGJY01000654.1_pt1 | contig 47761 bp, 70 predicted proteins | sample 1572231 | NCBI WGS metagenome assembly OGJY01 (sample SAMEA2582121, study PRJEB24529) | metagenome | biome: Human gut stool | place: China | collected 2011
ATGCCAGGGCCAATTACCGGTGCTTCGTCAGCTCGCACAGGCATGCAGTATGCCATCCGTATCCGTGCCATCAACAAGGGCGGTAGCCTTTCTAACGAAGGAGGAAAGCTGACCGTAAAGGGTGCCGACGAGGTGGTATTCCTCATTTCTGCCGATACCGATTACAAGGCAAACTATAACCCTGATTACAACGATCCTAAGACCTACGTGGGCGTGGATCCGCTGGCTACTACCCACGACTGGGTGAGCAAGGCAGAGGGCAAGGGCTATGCGCAGCTGCTGGATGAGCATTACAAGGATTACAGCCGTCTGTTCAATCGCGTGAGCCTGAATCTGAATGATGCGGCTAATGCCAACGATATGCCTATCGATGAGCGCCTGGCTAACTACCGCAAGGGTGCCAAGGATTTCTATCTGGAGCAGCTCTACTATCAGTTTGGCCGCTATCTCCTCATTGCCTCTTCACGTCCAGGCAACATGCCTGCCAACCTGCAGGGTGTATGGCACAACAACGTGGATGGTCCTTGGCGTGTTGACTACCATAACAACATCAATCTCCAGATGAACTACTGGCCAGCCTGCACCACCAACCTGAGCGAGTGTGAGCTTCCGCTCTTCGACTTCATCCAGACACAGGTGAAGCCGGGTGAGAAGACTGCCAAGTCATATTATGGTACCCGTGGCTGGACCACATCTGTATCCAGCAATATCTTCGGTTTCACTTCTCCGCTGGCAAGCGAGGATATGTCTTGGAACTTCTCTCCATTTGCCGGTCCATGGTTGGCTACCCATCTCTGGGATTATTACGACTATACCCGCGATAAGAAGTTCCTGAGCGAGACAGCCTACGATATCATCAAGGGAAGTGCCAACTTCGCAACAGATTATCTGTGGCACCGCAAGGATGGCGTCTATACAGCGGCTCCTTCTACCTCTCCGGAGCACGGACCGATAGACGAGGGTGCCACCTTCGCCCATGCCGTGATTCGTGAGATTCTGCTCGATGCCGTAGAGGCGAGCAAGATTCTGGGCAAGGATGCCAAGGATCGCAAGCAGTGGGAAGATGCCCTGAAGCACATTGCTCCTTATCAGATTGGCCGTTACGGACAGTTGATGGAGTGGTCGAAGGATATAGATGATCCTAAGGATGAGCATCGCCATGTGAACCATCTCTTCGGTCTGCATCCGGGCCGCACCATTTCGCCTATCACAACTCCTGTGCTGGCGAAGGCTTCCAAGGTGGTGTTGGAGCATCGTGGCGATGGTGCCACGGGATGGTCTATGGGTTGGAAGCTGAACCAGTGGGCTCGTCTGCATGATGGCAATCATGCCTACAAGCTTTATGGTAATCTTCTGAAGAATGGAACATTGGACAATCTCTGGGATACGCACGCCCCATTCCAGATAGATGGTAACTTTGGCGGTACAGCGGGTATCACCGAGATGCTGATGCAGAGTCACATGGGCTTTATCCATCTCCTGCCAGCCCTGCCAGATGCATGGCAGAAGGGTTCCATCAAGGGTCTCCGTGCCAAGGGCAACTTCACGGTGGATATCTATTGGGACAACGGCCGCCTTACCAAGGCTGTCATCCTCTCCGGCTCCGGCGAACCTTGTCAGGTAAGATATGGAGATAAGGTGAAGAAGATGAAGACCCAGAAGGGCAAGACCTATGAGGTTAAGTTTTAATCAATAAAAAATGTGGTTGATAAAACGGATTTGTTTTCCGTTTTGTCAACCACATTTTTTATGATTATTCGTTGAGATGCTTCAGCCTTCTCTTTGCCTCGGGATGGCTAGGGTAGAGGGTGAGCGCCTTTCTGTAATTGGTGACAGCTGCTTCTTTCATTCCCTCTTTCTCGCACTCCTTACCCATGATGACATACTCCGTGGCAAGGCGCTTCAGGAATTTCTCCTGCTTCTTCTTTTCTTCATCCTTCTGCTTGATAACTTCACGCAAACGCTCGTTCTCTGCCTGCAACTCATTCACCTTGTTCAGCTTCTTGCGGATGAAGCGCTTGGCAAGCGGATGCTCGATGTCGTAACGGCTGTGGATGGCGAGGAAGAAATTATCCAAGGCGGTTTGCATGTCACCCTTGTCATACGCTTTTACGGCATCGTGATACTGTCTGTCTGCCTTGCTCTGCGTCAGCGCCGTATGGATGGTATTCTGATTGTTATACTGGCGGGCAAACTGCTTCACCTCGTTGCGCACGAATATCTCGCTGGGGCGGATAGGCTCCTGCAGACTGATACCTTCCAGGCTGGTGCAGCGGGATAATGCCACATAGGTCTGACCGCCTGCAAAGACACCTCCCGTGAAATCAATCTTGACCTGATTGAAAGTCAGACCCTGACTCTTGTGGACGGTAATTGCCCAGGCAAGTCGGATAGGGTATTGTTCGTATCTGCCTATTTCCTCTTCCTCAATCTTTTTTTCCACCTCATTGAAATGATAGCGCATGTTGCTCCAGGCGGCAGGTTCCACCATCACGTCCTGTCCATTCTCCGTGCGTACATATATCTTGGCATCATCCTCATCATCGAACCCGATGATGGTGCCCAGGGTGCCGTTCACCCATTGGTGCTCGATATCATTCTTGATAAAGATAATCTGTGCTCCGGTCTTCAGATACAGTTCGATTGGGGTAGGCAGACTGCTTTCCGGAAACTCGCCCTGGATATTGCCCCGGAAGAGTGTTGGCTCTCCTGGCAGGAGTTTGAGCTGGTTCTCGTTGATGAAATCCACGGTGTCACGGCGGGTGGAGAGGGTGATGGCAAGCTTGGAATCACTCTCGTCGAGTTGGGCACCCACCCGCTGGTTGAGCAGCTGAAGGTCTTGACTCTGCGCCTGACTGGTTCGGATATGGTCGAGGATGCCGATGAAGACAGGGTCGCTCTGGCGATAAACTTTCTTGAGTTCGATGCTGACGAGCTGGAACTGCTGGAAGATCTTGGCATCGAAGAAGAAGCTGCTGCGATAGAAAGGATTCAGCAGTTTGCGGTCCTCCTCCTTTACCACCGGTTCCAATTGGTAGATGTCGCCCACCAGCAGGAGCTGCTTTCCGCCGAACGGTTCCCTCATGTTGCGGCAATACACACGCAGCACCTTGTCGATGAAATCGATGATGTCTGCACGCACCATACTGATCTCATCGATGATGATGAGTTCCACTTCACGGATAATCTTGATTTTCTCGGAATTATACTTCAATGTATTCCGGATGTTGCGTACGGAATACATACTGTCGTTGGGCAGCAGGGGGTGGAAGGGCAGCTTGAAGAAACTGTGCAGGGTGCTTCCGCCGGCATTGATGGCTGCGATGCCTGTAGGTGCCAGAACGATGTGTTTCTTCTTGGTATTGGCTGCGATGTACCGCAGAAAAGTAGATTTACCCGTCCCCGCCTTTCCGGTGAGGAAAAGCGAACGACGGGTAAACTGTATGATTTGGAGTGCATTCTGCAGCTCCGCATTGTCGAGATCAATCATATTTTATTTTTAAAGGTCGTCGAAGTTGACAGGCTGTTCTGTTGGCTTTGTCTTCTTCTTCTCTTTCTTTTCTTCTGTAGCTCCTGAAGCAGAAGATTCTCCTTCCGACTTGACTGCAGGAACCTCCTTGGTAATAGGATTGCCGTTTTCGTCGAGGATGATTTCCTCTGTGAATGCGGTGCTATCCACACGGGTGGTATCTACCTTTGGTTTTGGTGCATAGCTTGCGCAGATATACATATCTCGTGTAATGTCGCCATCCTGTGGCTTGTCGAACTTGGCGTGATACTGCTGGAAGGCAGGATCGCCGAATACAGACTGCATGAAGTAACCACATATTGGCAATGCTGTTCGGGAACCCTGACCCAAGGCTCCGGTGCGGAAGTGGAGACAGCGGTATTCGCCGCCTACCCAGGCACCAACCACCAGTTTAGGACTTACACACATGAACCAGGCGTCAGAGTGGTTGTTGGTAGTACCTGCCTCCGCTGCCAGAGTTGGAGAGATTGAGGGAATTACACGGGATATGGTTGACTGGCAGACCGGAGACATTATGATTCAGGGAGAAAAGGGTGATCGGTACCGTACAATCTATCTGGACACGGATGCACGCCATTATCTGAAGAAGTATCTGGATACCAGATCGGATCAGAATCCATTCCTTTTTGTATCGCATAGAGGAAGCCACAATGCGCTGAAGAAAACCGGCATCAGGTCGGCGCTGAAACGTGTTGCAAAGATTTCTGGTGTAAAATGCCGGGTGTATCCACATAAGCTCCGCAAAACATTAGGAATGAATCTGAAAAATAAGGGTGTCGATATTGGAATCATACAGGAAGTCCTTGGACATGCCAACCCGGCGGTTACAGCGGCATACTATGCCCAGTCCACGCCAGACACGCTGCGCCGGATCCGGGAGACGTATGCTGCGTAAAAAACATTTTTTCAAAATCCCGGGCTCAGGTGTTTGAAAATGATACCCCCCCGGGGTACAGATTTCTGGCATGAAAAGTCCAGAATGAAAAATGGAATTTTTTTGAATTTTGGTAGGTGTCGAGAAAACGGAACAGAAACTCTTCAAAAGTTGTGAAAAAACTGAATTGTATCTTGAATTTTGCATATTGCCATTATGACAGATGGTGGATCTGCGGATCTGTAAAAACGCTGACATGAGACCGCCAGAACGCGCCGGAATAACGCCTTTAGGCAGGAATATAGACATATCATCAATAACGCCGCAGAATGACATATAAAGGCTTATTTATAGTCAACCATACCATAATTATACATAGCTTGTCAAGATGCCGGAGAGATCCGCGCAACGCCTCAGATACGGGAAAAAGGCAGCATGAAGCCGCCTATATTCCCCTACGCGATACCAAGACCGCGCAAAAATTCCGTGTTTACGTTCTGCCAGTATGACGGAACCAAACTCGTATAACCGCATACGGTGCGCAAGTGGTACAGATGCCGCCGCAATCCGGACAAAGGACACCACACAGAAGCACCGCAGCCGGAACCCATAACCGGAATACTGTAAACAGTGCCGGAATAGCTCCATAAATCCCAGTTTCCAGAATGAGCGACAAACTCGCCTTTTTCTGTGATCTGCCGCGCCTGATCAGCCCACAGAGCGCCCATAGAATCAAAATCATATTTCCCCATGCTATTTTACCTCCTGCATTACTACGCAAAGCCAGCGGACGCCATAGCCGCCCACAAACACACATATAACAGCTATAAAATTCATCATGTTATCATTCCTCTTTTCTTTTCCGGAAAACCGCCGCCCGGTAACTGGCCGGGCTTGCATCCTCTGCGGCGGCTAATTTAAAAATATGATTTTTCATAGCAAACCTGCTTTAAATACTGGATTTTCCGACCAAGTCCGCCACCTAAGTTTGTGGCGTACAACATAATGTTTAAAGGTACAGCGTCTAATAGCTTTTCATATCTCTGCGGCTCTGGCATACTGTCAAGCCATTTTTCCCAATTAGCGCGGCTTGCATCTGCTACATGCTCGATCTTTAAAAGATCAGGACTTGGAATGTATGAAGTTGGGTTTACATACCATGTGATTTTCCCGCAATTAGCAATGTGAGCAATTTTTTTATAATCGCCATTTTCCATAACTGCAGAATTACAAACGGTTATACCGTTTCCAAGACATCCCATGAACAATTCAAATTTTTTCATATGTTTTCTTTCTTCCCTTTCACCCTGGGAGCCGGGAGTTAATGCCGTTCCGGGAGTCGAACCCGGGCAAATCCAAACGGCCTAAATTTCTGTGCTTGTCCAGATTCCCAAAATTGTTCTAAACTTGTTTTCAAGATCCACATTCAGCGCGATCTCGTCAAGGTGGTATATTGCATGGTCGTCATACTGTTCATTGAGATCCTGGATATCGTTATAAAAGCGCTCGAACGATTCTAAATCATCGACAGAAAGCAAATAACGCTTTTTCTCTGGATTCTGGATTTTGTAGTTATCCTCGGCCTGTACCGGATTCGAGAACATCGCCTCAACAACGAGTTTACTTTTTTTATCGTCCTGCGTTGCCCGATCAATCATATAGACAAGGGCAATTTTCATATCCGACAAATAATCTTTTTTCATGTTTTTTTCCTTTCTGCCTGCCATCATCAGCGGACCGGCGGCACCAGATTCGGACGCCCTGACGGGCGTTTCGGCTTATTCTGTAAACGCTAACCGCTCAACTTCTTCTATAAGTTTTTTGCGGTTCTCTTCGGTCGCTTCAAACATCCATTCGAAGTTGATAACTTGGCGCTTTCCATCTTCTGATAATTTGGTCTGTGGATTGTAGCGCCCCCAGCAAGAACCTTTTCCGCCGTCCTCGGTTGCGTATGTGGCAATGCTCCAATAGGTTTCAAGAATGCGGTCGATGTAGCCATGTTTCCTCCAGAGGTACGGGAGAGAATAATTGTGTCCGGAATATGTACCCTTGACAAGCTCGATCTGGATTTTCTCGCCTTTTGCGTTAAGCTCTGCGAATGTGATAAGTTCACGGGTTTCACTCATTTTTTCTACTGTGTATTTTCTCATGGTTTGTATCTCCTTTTCTGTGTGGCTTGTTTGCTGTTCCTTATGGCTATATGATATCAAATATAATGCACTTATACAAGATGGAATAATACACAAAATAATGCACTTATATGGCGCGTAATGTTGTGCAAAATATATAATGCACTTATAATATTGACAATATAATGCACTTATGATAATATAAAGAAAAAGGAGTGTGAGAATATGGAATCATTAAAGACAACGGAAGCACAAAGAAAAGCTGTTAGAGAGTACGAAAAAAAGAATGATCGAATCAATGTTATTTTTCCAGCTGGAACAAAAGATAAAATGAAAGAATTAGGAATTGAAAAACCAAATACTTTTATTAAAGAAGTTGTTGCAGCTGAGCTTGAAAGAATGGAAAAATATAAAAAATAATGCACTTATGACATTGACAATATAATGCACTTATAGTATAATAATAACTGTCAAGAGGTAGTAACCGAATGATAGTAACCGGGCAAGCGGAGAAAGGAGACGCACATGGAAGAAATGCAGATGACAGAAGTTGCAAGATTGATTGAAGGACTCAGAGCCGCCGGATGGAGTGAAAAGAAGATCAATGATTTCTTACTTTTCATCGAGACCGGAAAAGAAGAGTATAAACCAACAAGGGAATAAAAAAAGAGCCCAACGGCTCATAGGATCCAGAGAGGGCGGAACTTGCCACCGCTCTCCAGTAAGGAAAAGTATAACATATCATTTGGACATTGTAAAGGGTCGGCATCGCGCCGGCTCTTTTTCGTTGAAATATTCCATTAATCAGCTATAATAAAAACAATAGCCGCTGTGAACTGGGGGAGCTCTGGCGGCTATCGAATCATGGGAAATATTTGATTTTCGTTTTTTATTTTATCCCATGATCCGTATGGAGTCAAGGAGAAAAGGCATATATGAAGCATGGGAACAGTAACTATTTACAGCTCTCACGGTCGATTTTCACCGAGAAGTATAAAACATTGTCGATCAACGCAAAATGGCTGTTTGTGGTTCTCAATGAGCTTGAACAGCGATATACCGGAGATAAGAAAGATTATTTTTTTAGGACTAATGAAGAATTGGCAGAAGATTGTGGTTTCAGCCTGGCGGGATTGAAACGGGCAAAGGCAGAGCTACTGAAAACGGATCTGGTGCAGACATGGCAAGCCCATTTTGTTGACGCTGAAGATGGAACCAGAAGCAGAAAACATGTTACTTGTTATAGAGTCAGGAAATAGATCAAAGGCTCAAAATCGACCCACTGATCAAAGGCTCAAATTTGACCCAGTATATATAAGAATTGGACTATCATATATAAGATTTAGTAAATAACATCTTTTAAGAGAAATATAAATATTTCTCTTTGTCCCACATTATCATGTGTGACGATGAATTTAAATTATAAGATTTAGTGGTTGACAGTATAAAAAATATCTGTTATTGTATAGCCAGTTAATTAAATATATCGCATGTGCGGGGGAGTGGGTAGCCATCTTGATCTCGCATATGAGCCCCGGGTCGGAAGGATGCCGGGAAGTATAACCAGCTCACGGAGCCTTGACGTTATAGGACAGATTTAACAGTCTGTGCCATTTCGTCAGGGCTTTTTTATTTGCCCTTTAAACAGCATTTAGAACCGCAGACAAGGAAATTATCACCGAAGAAGAGAAAACAGCGGCAAGATGGCAAAATGGAAGCCTGAGAGGCATTAGAAATATGAGTAATAGAATAGATATAACAAATAACTCACAAAATGGAATACTAAGCCAGATAACACCACGATGCGATTTTGATGCATGCCGTTTTTATTCACCGGAGGGAGAATGTTCTTCACCAGATCAGCGGCGACACTGCCTCGAGCTCCTTCTCACAACGCTACCGGATCCGCAGGACGCAAGAACAATTATGGAGCACCTGGAAGAAGTACGAGAAGAGTTAGGCTTATAAGAAATAGACTTGTAAGAGTCAGAAAGGAGATATACAGAAAAGAAATGGGATACAGTAAAGAGAAAGAAAAATACCAGGTTACAGAGATTGATATAACTCTGGATACAGATGATAAAGAAGAACAGGAAAGAGAGTATATAAATAATATTACTTCCAGAATTATGGAAATAGCTAATGATTATATACATAGACATCCCAATATTGATATCTGTACATCTCAAGGTATTACAGAACTCTTTAAGGATATTAAGAGAAAGTATAAGGCAGATATTAATAATATAAAAGAATTAAATATATTATGGGATATCTATACATGTATCTGTTGTACTTGCAGGATCAAACCTACTTTAATGAGATTCTGTATTATGGTTGGTATTGATGCTACTACAATGACAACTTGGGTTAATGGTGAGTATAGGGTAGCGTCTGGACACTCCAAATCGGCGCAAAAATGGAAATCAGAATGTGAGTCAACTTTATACGATGAGGTGATTCAAACCGGCAATATTGGTTGTATGTTCGCCTTAAAAGCAAATTATGGCTACCGGGATAACATCCAGATCATCCAGAGCGATGGACGGGATCAGCTGCCGGAGTACAGCCGAGAGGAGATCGCCGCAAGGGCAAAAATCGTCGACATGTTACCGGAATCCCCGGAAGATCTACCAGAATAAAGGCTTGAAAATAGCCCCTATTGTCTGACATTATTTGAGAAAAACGCCGCACACAATTCTATACAATTTGCAAACAACGTGCGGATGGATAAAGAAGCCTTATTTTACGGCATTTCTTGAGATTTTCATCAAATGCAACTATTCGCCAAACAGTCATTTAACGAATAGTTGAAAGCGAAGAGAAAAGAATTGTGCTGAAATTACAAGAGATGTCAGATATTACAACGGAAACCACAGATTACACCCGGGTAGGGGTCTAATGGGGCGTTGTTCCCGGGTGGAGTTAGTCCCTCAAACTTCCGAAAAATAAAAAAGGCTTTCTCCCACACATTCTCAACGGAGCATTTCAATAGACGGTGGGATAAGGGTGCCTGATTTAAAATTTTTCAAAAAATAAAAAAGAGGTACACGACAATGTGCACATGTGGAAAATGCAAATACAGAACAAAAGAAGACGGTGAGTGGATCTGTAACAATCCCGACGGCGAGAATTACAGCTTAGAGGTTGAACGGACCGATAGCTGTATTGACGGAGAGGAGAAGGGATCGCGATGAAAGAATGTAAGAATTGTCCTCACTGTGTAAAATGTGATGGACATCTGGTATGCATAAATAAGTCCAGCGACAATTACGATGAGCATATCGAAGAAATCACGGAATGTGATGTTTTTAAGACTGGCAAGCCAGCTGCAGGCGTTGAGAATCATACAGAGAGCTTCGATTTTGCCGCGCAGGTTGAAAATGACAGCGATCCAGTCAACCATCCAATGCACTACACGAATAGGAAGCATGAATGCATTGACGAGATGCTGACAGCATTTGGCAAAGAGGCTGTAATCCATTTTTGCATCTGTAACGCGTGGAAATACAGATACAGGGCTGACAGCAAGGGGACACACGATCAAGACATGGAAAAGGCAGACTGGTACATCAACAAGGCAATGGAGCTGAAGGGAGAAATCACGAATGATTAAAATCGAAAATACAGTTTCTCCGTCCCCGGATCAGTGGAGAATGGCAATCATGGGTGTTAGGAATCCGATGAACAGCTGGGACAGAAGCGATAGCCTGTTTTGGCCGGGGCATATGAGAATCGGTGAGAATGATCTGGATCTCATGAAGCGTCTGATTAAGGCAGGGACGGATCATTCAAAGTTTATGCGTTTTCTTCCGGTCATGGTCGATATCACCGCGCCATTGTATTGGTACAAAGAATTTGACACGTATAAGGTTGGTACGGTCGCGAACAGCTGTAGTACGATGCATAAAATCCAGGCTAAGGAGTTCGCTCTTGATGATTTCAGTTGCGAGCATCTCGATATCCGCACCAAATCACTGCTGGAAGAAATAATAAAGGCATTAAATGATTATCGAAAATTATATATCGAATACAACCCGGACGATTTCGAGATTAAAGGGTGTCCGAGTAAGAAAGATATTTGGTGGCAGATGATCCAGCTCCTTCCGTCCAGTTACAATCAGAAGCGAACAGTCATGTTGAATTATGCGGTGCTGCGGAACATCTATCATGCCCGCGCAGGACATAAGCTTGATGAGTGGCAGCAGTTCCGGGAGTGGATTGAATCCCTTCCGTATTCGGAACTGATCACGATGGAACGATAGGAGCAGACAGATGATAATTGTTAGAGGAACTGTTGTTTTTCTGGACATTGTACTGGCGGCGCTGATGGCGTACTTTGCAAAGCTCAGCATCAATGACCGGGAAACAAAGACAGGATTTGCGGCGATGATGATTTTGCTGATTGCCGATGCATTGTTGATTTTGCGATAGGAGACTGATATGAAAAACTGGAAAGTTGTGTTGATTGCGATGTCTGGTGTTGTGTGCATTGCTGGATCTGGAATGTTCGGGATCCAGGGAAGCCGAAATCATGCGATTGCATTGGAACAGGCGGTTGAAACTTCTGAATCGGATATTCATGTGCAGGAGAAGCGCCGAATTGATCTTCTTCCGAATCTTGTGGATACTGTGAAACAATATGATAAGCACGAGGCAGAAGTGTTGCAGGCCATCGTGGACGGGCGAAGCGGAACGTCAGATATCGAAAATGTTACAACAGCAATCACTGCAGTTGCGGAGGCGTATCCGGAACTGAAAAGTAATGAGAATTACAAACAGTTGATGACCGAACTGGCAACAACAGAAAATCTAATTGCCCAGTATCGATCAGCATATAACAAGCAGGTCGGAGCGTACAAGCAATATGTGAAAGGTTTTCCAGCCAGAGTTTTTCTTAGTTGGACCGGATATGAGATGCAGGAGTATGAGCGGCTTGATTATGGTGCTCCGGTAGACGCACCGACCAATTTGTTTGGAGAATGATATGGAAATAACCAAACGTGAAATTCTTGCCAGCGTCACGATTATTGCAGTGATGATGATTCTTGGAATTGTAATCGCAGGTCGGATTGATGCCCATCAGGTGCAGAAAAATTCTGAGTATTATTCAGCATTGCAAATCACAGATGCTGAACAGTTTCAGTATGGAATGGACACCTCTGTTGGAAATGCATTCGTATATGGGACTCTGGAAGCAGCAGATCCGGTGACATATCCAGAGATTGGCGGAGAATATCTGTATGTCGAAAAAGTCGAAGAACATTATACCATGCATACAAGGACCGTAACGACTACGGACAGCAAGGGCAACCATCATACACACACTGAGGTGTACTGGACATGGGACTATGTTGGAAGTGAAAATGTTCATAGTAACCGAATTAATTTCCTCGGGATTGAGATGGATTACAAGAAAATCCAGAGACCAGATGCCCATTATATAGACACAATAAAGAAATCTTCAAATGTGAGGTTTCAATATTATGCTACTCCGGCAAAATGCGCAGGAACCATATATACAGATCTGCGAGACGGGACAATATCTGAGAATTCAAGATTCTTTGATGGTGTTGGCATCGATACGGCGATAAAGAGAATGACATCATCACTAATTTGGTTGTTCTGGATCGTTTGGATTTTAGTAACAGGTGGGGCAGTATATGTTTTCTATTATCTTGATAATGACTGGTTGAATACTTGAGGTATCAAATGGTTTTAGCTTATTTGGGAATTATCCTGTTTCTTCTTGTTGGAAACAAGGTTGAATTCATAGTTGATGGCCCGGTAAGAAGGGCAGAAAGAGCTCAGAAATCTGATAGGTGCGGGATTCCTTATCAGTGTGTGCCATCGAGGCATCCAGAGTAGTTATAGCCCGGGCGTATCAATGGTGTGGCATTTTCTGAACCCCGGGAAACATCATTTGAGAAGCTAAGGGGCCAAAGGCAACGCAGTCATAGTGGTAAGTTGCTGAAATGCCCACTAACGTGAAATTATCTTTTCTAAATTGTGGAAAGCGTTTACGACCGGCAGTTAAAGCAGAGCCGACTTGAACGATATCAAGGGAAAATACGTTGCCATGAGTCCGGTTGGTCGAGGGAGTGGTCTTGAAAACTTACTGCCTGTGAAAGGGTCTGGGGTTCGAATCCCTATCATGGCGTTTTAGGTGCATTGCCGTAATGGTAGCGGAGCGTCTTGCTAAGTCGTCCTGCAGAAATGCAGTACAGGTTCGAATCCTGTATGCACCGTTCCCTAAAAGGGAATATACCTCTCACATTCCATATAGCTGTTTGCTGTTAAGGCGGAGCGAATCTGCCGTATGGTTTCTGGTTTGCCATAACCAGGGTTTTCCTTCTCTAAAATTGTTGTTGCATGGAGATTAGGATTGCTGAAAATGTTCAGTAGCGAGGTGCAATTTCTCGCCCATGCAATCCCGACTACTGCTTGAGGGTAAAAGAGCGGCGTGTAGATTGGCGGTAAAACGATATGACTCTTAAAAACCGCATAGTGCAGGGCATGGCACGAACAAAACTATTGCTAACCGGCATCGGCCGGTTAAATCGAGGTAGCTCAGAGGTAGAGCGGTCAGAAGCGCGCGATAATACAGCTGACAGGTAAATGGTTCGATTCCATTCCTCGGTATTCCGCCATTCACTATGGTGGACATGTTTTTAGACTCCTTTTCTTATATACGATGCCCCGGTTCGTCCGGGACATTATCGGAATGCAGCTCGTAGGCGCGAGTATTCGGGACAGATCCCGAGTGGACGGGGGTTCGAATCCTTCCATTCCGATGCAGGCTGGGTAGCGCCCAGATGAACTGAGGTACGCGCAACGCCTCAGAGAGATTGACAATGCCCATGAGAAAATACTTGATAGTGCACAGGTGCTTACGAAGATTCAAGAAATCATCGAAGGGGATGCGCACAAAGCGGGATAGAGCAGTTGGCAGCTCGTCGGGTTCATTCCCCGAAGATCGTGGGTTCAAATCCCACTCCTGCAATTCATTGGCATATAGTCCAGCGGTCAGAACGCTTGCCTGTTAAGCAAGATGTCGCCGGTTCGAATCCGGCTATGCCAGCTTAAACATGATTACCTCGGTGTAGAGAGGTTTTTCAGCCTTGCCGAGATGTGCAGTAACGAGATAGATAAATTCGGGATACTGGATTTATTGATTCTTTCCTCAGAGAGTGATCCTGCGGAGAAGATGGAAACCGTCAACAATGCTGTGCAGTGTATCATCATAGAGAAAATCAAAAGCAGAATCCTTGTGGTCGGCGTAGAAAAGACGCTTACGGTGTAAGAATAATCCATTGATGTCGGCAGTGTGAGAGACTACGGACTAAATGGAACTCTCAAAGAAGTCGATTTGCCTTGAACCTGAGAAATCGGGGTATAACACAAGAAATTCGTTAAAGTAGCGGTATGGCAGCAAACAAAAAGTTTCCTCAATAGAGTATTGAGTTTTTAAAACATCTGAAAGAACCGTGAAATTTGCAGGTGAAATCCTGCATGTGCTTTGACCGCGGCAAGAAGCATAGGGTCGCTCCCGAAAGCTCAGACTTGTCGTCACATTGGTTGAATATGATTGCATCGTCGATGAATAAGGGGAAGCCCTAATCATGTTTATTTTGGAGTGTAGCTCAGCAGGCAGAGCATGCGAATCATAATCGTAAGGTCATGGGTTCAATCCCCATCTCTCCAATCCCTGCGGTCGGCAGATAAACGCAGAGAGCCTTTGTTGCAGCTGGTGGTTAAGAACTGCAACAGCTTGGGGATAGACCGAAAGCTGTCCTCACGCTCAGGACCATTAGCTCAGTTGGTTAGAGCAGCCGCCTCATAAGCGGTCGGCCCGGGGTTCAAGTCCCTGATGGTCCATTTGGCTGAATTATGCTGACTGCATGAAGTTAAGCTGTGATTCGGCTTTAGATCTGGTAACAGCGCAGTAAGTAGAGGCGGAGAACTGCGAAATCAACGTACATCCGAGGTAAGGCACAAAGAGTTGGACTGTGTCAAGGCTCTCCGAGTAAATAGTCGGTGGTTTATGAGAGCAAAAAGAAAAGGAGGAAACAATGGCAGATAGAATTCAGTTTTGGAAAAGAGATTTTTTAGAGGAACAATATCTGAAACTTGAAAAAGAGAATATAGATTTAAAGGATAAAGTTCTGGAACTGGAACTTAATACAAAGATTCAAATCAAGGAACTAATGCAGGAAATTGATAAGAGTAGGAATCAGCTTTCGAGAATGAAATCTTTAGAAGATCAGCACCAGCAAGATTGTATCCGTATCAACGAACTTACGGTTACGGTATCGGTCCTTTCAAGGATGTATAGCAATCTGAGAAAGACAGTTGGTTTAGATTAAATAATGGGCCATCGCCAAGCGGTAAGGCACAGGACTTTGACTCCTGCATTCGCGGGTTCGAATCCCGCTGGCTCAGTTGAACATTGAGAATTGAATATTGGTGGTTGGAGTGGTATAATAAAAATTATTTATGTGGAGAGGAACGCTAATGGAAAAATTAGTGGAATTTTTAACATCAAAAATCGGTTATACCATTGCAATAATTGGTGGATTACTTTTTCCTGGTTTGATATTTATTTTTGTTTGGGATAGAGAATTCTTTGTGAATATAAATATTTTGGTCTTATTTGTATTTGCAACGGCAATTTCATTTATGATATATGTACCAAACATTTTTTTCTGGCTTTGGTGCCATGATCCAGACGAAAAAACACAGGAAAAAAAAGATGCAGATAAAGTAGAAATGTTAATGATACCGCTCATGATGGCATTTGCGGAAATGTCAATTGCAATGATTTTTAGGCTGAATGATGAAAGCTTTTCAATCTTGAAGTTTGTGGTGCATTTGTTGATAATATTGTCTGGAGCGGGAATAATATTGAATGTAAAGAGAAAAATAATATATTTTTTAAAAAAACGAAAGAAATAATTGTTACCAACCATCAATATTCGGTGGTTGGTATTTTTTTGCCCGAAAAGAGGTGAATTTGATGATCGTTACGAAGCATGCAAAAAAGAGAATAAAACAGCGCTGTGGTCTAAAAGAGAAATCTTCGGACCGGATCGCAAAAATAGCATACGAGAACGGACTTCGTCATGGCGATTGTACCGGGAACTTGAAGAAATGGGTGGATAGTCTGTACTTCAAGGAACGCACGGCGAATCAAATTCGGCTCTATTCGGACAAGGCATACATATTCACGGGTGATAAACTGATAACAGTCATTCAGATACCGCATAATCTGGTGAAAGAAGTCGATAAGTTGAGACGGATCAAGCAGAAGTGTGATACGGGGGTAAAGTTTGAAAAGAATGAAAAGGGAACACTGTGATATCATCATTAGAGTGCAAAAGGGTAAGTTTGTAAAACTTTATGCCAACGGGAAATGGCAAAAAGGAGTTACAGCCATCGATTTTCATGCATCATGCCGTTATGTGGATGGAAGATCTATTCAATGCGAATTTGAAAACATTAAGGTTGATAAAAACGGAAGATATACTATAAAAGATTATGATATTGTGAGGGAAAAGCATATGGCGAGGGTGAGATAATGAATATGGTGAATATAGCTCAAGACAATTTTCGGAGTTGCATGAATCCGCCAGAGGATGGATTTGACGGTATTGCGGCGGTGAAAATATTTCCAGACAGCAACAGATGGGCAGTCTGTCCGTGGTGTGGGAAGAAAGCTGTGAAGATTCTTCCAGAGACCAGAATTTTAAAGATGCCGTATAAATGTAAAAATAGTAAATGCCGAAAAGAATTTATCGTGCATGTATGGGAGGGTTAGAATGGGACAGCAAACTGAAAGGTCAAATTTCACGAACGGAAATTCAGATGATATTACCAAAGCCGTAGAGGGATTGGATATCTTCATGAAGAATTACTGTGTAGATCATCAAAAAACGGAACAATCGAACAATTTGGCATTCCGATGTAGTGAATGTGTATTCAAAACAAAGGCCAGATTGTGCCAGATTAATGTCTTTGTGTATACTCATAAACATAATTATCCTATGAAAAATTTTGGTTTGTAGAAAAAGAAAAGAACAAAATGGAAGTTGTATGTGGTTGATTTAAATGAGAGCCTTTATGAGCCTTCGACCTTTGAATATCAGAGGAAGGAGGCTCTGTTTTTTGGACTTTCAAGGACACAGGACGATTATAAACGGTTTGAAGCGGCAACTGGAATCCCCGCCGTCGTATGAATCACTGAGCTATTTACTGGCGGAACTGCGGTACACGATGGAAGACTGTCCTGATTTAGCACTAGAAGAAAGAAAATATGTTTTCACCTATTCTGGATTTATCAAAAAGTGGGCCTTAAAAAATTTTGAAAGGACAATGAATCAGCAATGGGACAAGCTGTATTGGGATACATTGCTGTTTGAGGCGAGAAACCGTGTCTTAGATAGTTATTTGCTGTATCTGGAAAAAAATCGAGATCCAGAAGATCGTTTCTATGAACCGCGGCGAACCCAGTTTATAAAACGTGGACTTGTGGACGCTCTTCAAGGATTGCTTGATGATCGGTATGATATCGTGAGCTTTTCTATGCCGCCAGGCACTGGAAAAACCACATTAGGTGAAATGTTTTTATCTGGATTTATGGGATGGTTTCCTGATCTGTGCAATTTATTTTCTTCTCACTCTGGCCATGTTACCAGAATGGTATACCAGGTATTATGCAACATCCTTGGCATCGGGTTAAAGTCCGGCCAGATTCCAGAGTATGCTTGGCGAGAGATATTTCCGAATGTTCCCATTGAAAGCAATAATGCAAATGAGCAGGAAATCAATCTTGGTAAGTTCAAACCGTTCAAGTCCATTACCTGCAGAGCATTGGGGGCATCGCAGACAGGTGTAACTCGATGCGAGGGCATTTTATATTGTGATGACCTTTGCTCTGGAATCGAGATGGCTTTATCTAAAATACGTTTGGATAAGCTATGGACTATGTATAGCACGGATCTCAAAACTCGAAAGAAAAAAGGAAAGCGTGGGCGTAAATGCAAGGAGCTTCATATTGCAACAAGATGGTCAGTCTGGGATGTGATTGGAAGAATTATAAATATCTATTCCAAAAGTGATAGATGTTGTTTTATTTCAGTTCCAGATATTGATCCGGAGACCGGAGAAAGTAACTTTGATTACGATTATGGCGTGGGATTTGATGTTGAGTATTTTGAAGATATTGAGAAGTCCCTTGATGATATTACATACAAATGCCTTTATAAAAGCACGCCCGTAGAACGAGAAGGAATTCTTTATGATCCAGATCGCCTCAGACGCTATTACGGAGAATTGCCACCAAGAGAGCCGGATGCGATATGGGCTTTCTGCGACACAAAAGATACAGGATCAGATTTTAACTGTCTCGGAGTATTTTTTCAGTATGGAAATGATTATTATCTGCATGATGTGGTGTTCCAGAGTATAGATCCGTATCTGTTGGACGATTTAAACGCAGACTGCTTGGTAAGAAATAATGTCCAGATTGCTGTATTTGAGAGTAATAAAGAGGGCAGCCGAACAGGTGATAAAGTGCAGGAGAAGGTCCGTGAGAAAGGTGGAAGGGCAAGCATTGAAAAGCGGTTCTCGACGACTAATAAAGAGACAAAAATCATTGTAAATAGCCCATGGGTTATTGAACATGTGCTTTTTAAGCATCCCGATTGCTATGAAGTAAAATCAGATTATGGACAATTTATGTCATGGCTTTGTGCATATAGTCAGTTAGCAAAAAATCCCCACGATGATGCGCCCGATATGGTTTCTATGCTTGCTGTTCATCAAAGCGGAAATGGTGGCGTGGCGAAGGTACAAGTTTATTCACGTTCATTTTAGAGAGGAGAATGCAACTATGATAAAGATTCTGACAAGGGATTATCTGGCGACCTATACATATCTGGAATCAGAAATAAAACGCATCCGACGTCGGATCAAGCACTATGAAGACAATCCAGTGCAGCAGGTGTGTGGTGTTGTTAAGGGATCCATGCAGCAGTTTCCATTTACTGAATGTCATTTTGTTGTTTCCGGAGCGACCGTGAAATCTACGGAGGAACGCGATAAGACTATTCGACAGCTTCTCATCGACCTTAAAGGAAATGAACAGCTTTTTGAAGATATGAAATTGGATATCGAGCAGTATTTGGAAAGTTTTCCGCCGGAACATCTGCAGGATAAGAGGCTGTTGTTCATGAAATATGTGGACAGAATGTCTGACTATGATATTGCAGCTGACCTTGACTGTGATCGGAGTACGGTATCAAAGAGAATAGACAGGATCATAGAGCGGATAAATTCGCAGTAGTTACGGATCATATAACAATTTGAGTAACTATGCCACAAAATCTGAACTAACTGCTTCTAAAAACGGATACCCAGGTGTTAAGACTATCAAAAGTCTTAGCTCTGCCAGTCAATTGACGCAGGCGGGTTCTTATCATTTTGAAGCGATTACTGTTGACGTCAATAAGGATGCTGGGACAGAAATATTTTCAGAGTATAATGTGGGGGATTTTTATGCTCTTTTGCTCGGAGAAGATATCAATTCAAATGACGGATGTAACTTTGGCACATTATTGATTGCTTCTCCCCGCATCAATAACGGGATTTGGATCTGCACAATCTGGCAGAAAAAAATGATACACTGGTATAAAATTACAAGAACATCTTAAACTATCACGCCTTCGCCCATTCGCTCCAAGCGCCTATCCACCACTGCTTGTAACGGTAAGCAATGAGTTTACCCGTTGTGTCATATGCATGTTCCATTGCTGCTGAATCATTTAAATACCAATGTATAACCGTGAATAAATGAACATTTGTTAAAGTAGGTATAGTACCTATAGAATCATTTGAACCAAACGTCAAGGTCCAGTATGGGTCGCTTTGTTTGGAAGCGATAACCGAATCGGTATCTTTATCTCCACTCATATATGTTGAAAACGTTTTTTTATTTAGATTGCTCATGTCACTATACAATCGAGTAATCTTCGAATTTGCATTACTCAAATTGTTATTTTAGAAAGGAAATGGTGATTATATGAAAATGTATGATTATAAGAATTATGTAAAAATGAACCTTCCAAATGGTACGGTGGTTGATGTTCTGAGTCCAGTATCAGGTGATGGAATCTATGCGAGTATACTTACAATGGAGACAAGCAGGAACTGTATGAGGATGTTTACAAGAAAGTAAGTAACACCTGCCATACGGAAGACTGACCATTTCGGTAAGCTTGCCGAGATGCTTTGTTATTATAGATGCTATAGCTTGAAGGTACAAGAGAGATTTATAAAGGGTTTCCTATATGATATTTGTTTACAAATGCTTTAGTCAGGAAGCTCTTTTACTTTACCCCGTTTCAAGTAATCATAAAGTAGCAATTCAAAAACGCTAGTAAGTTAGCAATTAGGAAAGGACCATTCTTCCTATGTGGGAGAAATGGTCCTTTTCAAGGAATGAAGGACAGCTACGGCCAACGTAAGATACCAACCTCTTAAAATATCTTGTAGTTATCTGCCCTTCAATAATATAAACGATGCTTTCGGTAAAATGTGACCGAAATTGTTATATGATTCCAAAATCACGCATTTCACCATTCTACTATGTTAGAATGTCATTGTGAAATAGAATGTTCAGATTTTGAATGTGGAGATAAAAAATGATTGATATTTATTGCACCACGGTTCAACTATATGGAATTCAGATCAGATATGATGTTATGGAAAAAATCATGGAGGATGATTTCATATCAGAAAATGATTTTATTAAGCTTACGTTCAAAGATGGCGTAAAATGTGCAGTACGAAAAAAAGATATTATTAGTTTTATAGAGTCAGATGAGGTTGAGTAGCACGCAGAAATGCGTGTTATTTTTATGCGCAAAAAGGAGGCGGGAATAGTAATGACATTTGATGGATGGCTCTTAAAAATCAATGGAGAAATATTCCCGAATGACTTAATTGCGCTGGAATCATACAAGTGTACACCGGATCAAATAATGGATTTGGACCCATATCGTGACGGAAATGGATTGCTACATAGAAATGCACTGCCGCATACAGCAACATCGATTGAATTTACCACGCCGCCCATGCATTTACCAGATGTTGAGCGGCTCAATCAATATATACAACATGGGGCAAGGGTGCAGTGTGAAATAGAGTACTGGAATACCAATACATCTTCGTACGCATCTGGAACCTTTTATATCTCAGATGTACCGTATGAGATCATAAATGTGGATGAGGTGAAGAAAAACATCTTGTACAAGGGGATAAAAATAACGATTACAGAGTATTAGCGAGGTGAGGATAGATGCTGGCGGTGCCAGAAGAAATAAAGAAAATATTTTGGCAGGATAACTTAAATGAGAAAACGTGGCGGAAGTGGAAACTGCGTTTTTTTGATTCTGATATCCAGATGATCTATCCGGAAGATACCTTATTCCCGGCTGATGACTTGTTCCCGGTGGAACAGGAACCGTTCTACACAATAGACAATGGACAGATGCAGACAGAATCGTTGAAGATCACGGAAAGCCTGTGCGAGTCTGATACGCTGACGTACGGCGAATGCAATGCGGCACAATTCGAGGTTACAGTTGCCGATGTCTTGCAAGATTTGACAGGGAAAGAATTCATGGTCAGTGTTGAAGTTGGAGACTATGAGATGTCCATGGGAATCTATACGGTGGAACAATTTACCCGTCAAGCAGACCGGCGCATGAAGAAGATTACGGCTTATGACCGGATGCGCAAATTCTCAACTGATGTTTCTACGTGGTACCAAGGGCTTAAATTTCCGATGTTGCTTCGAGAGTTTCGGTGCAGCCTGTGTGAGTATGTCGGCATAAAGCAGATAGATGTGAATTTGCCATTAGATGACATGCAAGTTGCAAAGACAATTGAGCCAGAACAGCTGAATGGGCTTGATGTCATTCAAGCAATTTGTGAGATTAATGGGTGCTTCGGTCATATGGACAAAACAGGCCGATTTAAATACCAATTTTTAGATAAATCTGGACTTTATCCTTCAGAAACCTTGATGCCATCGGATGAACTTTTCCCCAGTGGTTTGTCAGATAGCGAAAATACAGAACAGATAGCCTTTTACAAGCAGTCTGAGACAACGTATGAGGATTATGTTACGCAAACTATTAACCGTGTGCAGATACGTCAAGAAGAGGGCGATATCGGCGCATTATATCCCAATAATACCGGAGGGAGCAATACATATGTGGTAGAAGGAAATTTTCTGGTTTACGGGAAATCAGCTGCTGATTTGACAACAATCGCATCATCTGTCTATGATCAGATATCAGGGATTTCTTATCGGCCGTGTAAGATTGTGACGGCGGGGCTGCCTTGGGTCGAAGTTGGAGACGGTTTGGTATGCTATACATCTGATGATGTGATTGAGACTTATTGTTTTAAACGTACAATATCTGGGATACAGGGTATGATGGACACGTTTGAAGCGACCGGTAGCAGTGACTATGAGGAAAATTTCGATATTCAGAGGCAGATAACTCAGCTTGAGGGGAAAGCGGCTGTCATCAAGAAGAATGTTGAGGAAGTATCAGTTCGTGTTACAGACCTCAAGAACTACACAGAAGCCCAGTTTAAGGTGACGGCAGAAGCCATCACGGCGGAAGTTACCCGTGCCAAGAATGAGGAAGAAAAACTTTCTTCAAGGATAACGCAAACATCGGAAGCGATTACGTTGGAGGTTTCTCGTGCTACGAAGGCAGAGACAGCGTTGTCAACGAAGATCACTCAAACGGCGGATGCAATTACGCTTGAGGTTAATAAAAAAGTTTCAAAAGGTCAAGTAACCGAAAATCTTAACTCCGAGCTGAAGATCACCGGGAATAAGATTGAGATGACGACAGGACATTTTGTCATCAACTCGAAGAACCTTAAAGTGACAGAACAGGGAGATTTCGAAGCATCTGGGAAAATCACAGCTCAGTCTGGAAGAATCGGAAACTGGACCATAGATGACAACGGCCTTGTTGGTGATGACGGAGCAAATCGAAGTGCAACTATTGTTGGTGGACACATAGAAGGCGCAACTATGGATGTTGCAGATGGAATTTTGACTGTGGAAGATGGATACGGAAATTCATCCGCTATCGTCAGAATTGGTGATTTTGTTTGTTCTGACGAGTACGGCAGAAGTATTTTGCAATCATCCGATGAGATGACCGGAATGTCTGGAAATCCGTCAAACTCTAAAGGCTTGTATTTGTGGGCTGGATATCGTGGCAAAAGCGATTATGCCTTTGTTGTTAATGCTGACAAGGAAACTCACATCCGTGGATCACTGCACATAAGCGGTAATTTGTATCTGAACGGAACAAGCATCTCAGGTGGATCGTCAAGCATTTCTGGTAGTGTGTCATCATTAAAAGTAGGATACGATCTCGATGGATCATGGGGATCAGATTGGCTCGAAATCTACCCCAAAAACAAGCCGAATATCAATGATTATCCAGACTATAAAGGAATGGATTATCTATATGTATACCTTGAAAGGCATTATAAGAGTTAAGGAGAATATGGGAAATGGAAGAAAAGAGAACACTTGAATATGATTATGAGCTCATGAAACGTGCCGGGGCGCTCCTTAATTCGATTACAGTTAAAGGCGTTGAAAATATCCGTGCACTTGCTGAACTTGCTAACATCTTGGATTCCGGACATTTTGTCGAGGAGAATGATGAAGCAATCATAAAACACAAAAAAGGTGGTCCAGATGACGGGCCAAGGAAGAAAGAGGGTGAATCCTAATGGCGTACCAATCTTTCTATAACATCACAGATTGGCAGAATCTTCCGGCACAGAAGACTGCTTTAAACAGGACAAATCTTTTGCACCTTGAAAATGGTGTTAAAGAAGCTGATAACAGAATCGTGCAGCTGGACGCTTTAAAGTTGTCCATGGAGATCGCCAATACACTTGTAAAATCCGTAAATGTAGATACAAAAACAGGTGTTATTACGGTTATAAAACTGAATGGTGCTATCGAAACGTATGATTTAGACATTGAGCGTGTTGTTACTAACTTTGACGTGACAGATGAAGGTATCATTATTCTGACATTGGCTGATGGCACTGAAAAGCAGGTTGATATTGGAAAATTCATCAATACCTTCAAAAGTTCGGCCACAGTTGCTTTTAGCATGACCGATCGTGAAGTAACAGCCACTATCATAGATGGTTCAGTGACGATGAATAAGCTGGATCCAGCCATTCAATCAGAATTTCGGCAGTACATGCTCGATGCGCAGAATGCCAGAGATGCAGCGTTGCAGTATCAGAAATTTGCTAAACGATATACCATTGGTGACGCTGAATTTGATGGCAGTGATACCGATAATGCAAAATATTACTATGAAGGTACAAAACAGGCTGCGGAGACCACGGTAACTAATGCAAAATCAGCGGCGCAGGATGCAGAAACGGCAACATCACAGGCAACGATTGCGACTCAAAAAGCAACCAATGCAGCGGCGTCAGCCAATAGTGCTTCAGCGGATGCCAAGACAGCCTCAGAGAAATCGGAAGTGGCAACATCGCAGGCGGCGATTGCGACAAAGAAAGCACAAGAGGCAGCGAACAGTGAACGGGACGCGATGGCGAAGGCTGAAAATGCATCTAGTAGCGCAGCTGATTCAAAACGATATGCTGTTGGGGGCGTTGCAGATGGAGACGCTGAAGATAACTCAAAATATTATTGTCAGCAAGCAAAAAACTACGCTAAATTAGCTCAAGAAGTCACAGATATTATATATCCAGATGTTTTCGTAAACATCGATACTGGCCATCTTGTTGCTACTGGAGGCAATAATTTTTCGGTCACACTTGATGATACAGGTCATTTAATTTCCGCAATCGGAAGTGGAGGTGGATGATGTGATTGAATGTAACGTGGAAACGAACACTGCAGTTATAACGGAATTGTATCAGTATGATTATGGTCAAAAAATAATATTTACCGGATCTGAAATACAGGATGGAACTGAAATCCACTTTTTTCAGGGTGAATATGGTTGCAAAGGTACAATAATCAATCAAGTGGCTGACATACCGGATTATTTATTATCTCATGATAAAACAGTGCTCGCCTATTTATACTTAACAAACATAGAACAAGGGAAAACAATAAAAAAGATAACCATTTTAATAATGCCTAGAGAAAAGCCACCAGATTATGTAGATCCGACAAAACCAGCTGATTACTCTAGGCTACTTCCGATAGGTGGTGAGATCGGAGATCTTTTAATAGTTACTGAAGATGGATATGCCTGGAAGGATCTGGACAGTAAGTTTGCATCTGCAGAACAACTTCAAAAAGTTTCCGAGAGTATCCCCATGCCTATGACTGTACAAGATATTTTTGAAATATGTAAGATGTAAAGGAGATTATATAATATGGCAGATACGCAAAAATTTTTGGACAACCTTAATGGTCTTCCAGCATTATGGCAACAAATTGTAAGTAATTTTGCGAAGAAAACAGATGTGCCGACAAAAACGAGCCAACTGGCAAATGATTCTGGCTATTTAACAACGCATCAAGATGTCTCTGGGAAGTTAGATAAAACTGGTGATGCGAGCAATACAACGACGAAGTTTACGCAGGCAGCAACCAGGGCTAATCTTTCAAGTGGTGAGAAGGTGTCGGTGTCATTAGGCAAAATTATGAAATATTTCGCTGATTTAAAGACTGTGGCATTTTCTGGCAGTTATGCAGATCTTTCCAATAAGCCGAGTATTCCGGGATCAGTGGCCGACCTTGCGGATGGAGCAGACTACGCAAAAAAATCAGAAATACCGACAGATAATGCTGATCTTGCGAATGGTGCTGGTTATCAGACTGCAACACAGGTAAATACGGCAATCGCTGGAAAAGGTTATCAGACTGCAGCTCAAGTTAAGAGCACAGTTGAAGGATATGGTTATCAGACGGCATCGCAAGTAGAGTCAAAAATCACTGGAAAGGGTTATCAGACTGCATCACAGGTTGATTCAAAAATCTCTACTGCAATTGCATCAGCTGTTACATATCAGGGCAATGCGGCAACAGCGGCAGACCTTCCTGCATCCCCTAAAAAAGGATGGATGTATAATATTGTCGCAGCATCCAACTACGGTCCTGCCGGCACAAATGTTATTTGGAACGGTAAAGAGTGGGACCCACAGTCTGGTACATTTTCAATCAACGCAATGACGGCTGACGAAGTAGCTGCTATTTGCAAGTAATAGAGAGGAGGTAGTTGCCGTATGGCAGCAAATCAATCCTTTCTGGATAATTTGACGGGGCTTCCCAAATTGTGGGATCAAATTAAAATATATACAAAAAACAATAGATTTTCGGAAGCTCGTTTTGATATAAACACATCGACGGGACATTTAATTGCCGGAGAAAATGGAAACTTATCATTCAAGCTTGATGCCAACGGGCATCTGATTAGTGAGGTGAAATAATGGCAGATTTAGGGAAAGTTGTAGTAACAGATGGTGGAACATATTCTGCATCTGTGACATACGAAAAACTTACGTTTGTGCATTACAATAATGATGCATATCTGACACTTAAGACTGTAAAAGGAGTAACGCCTACAGATGATGGAGTAAATTATCGTCTTTTCTGTAAAAGTGCGGCAACGGCAACCACAAGTAAAGCTGGTATTGTTATGCCAGACGGTACAACAATTGGCATTTCAAATGGGAAAATCACTGCAAAAACGGCAACGCAAACAACAGTAGGTGTAACAAAGGGTAGCAATGATATCAACGTAGGTAAAGACGGTGCGTTATCGCTGAACACAAAGTTTGAACAAGCAACAGCCCTGGCAAATATTGTTGCTGGAGAAGCTCTTAATGTGGTCTTAGGCAAAGTGTCCAAAGCAATTGCCACCACTATGAATTTGGACGAAAATGCACTGCTTAAAAATATGATTTCTGGAATCGATGTAAATGATGGGAACAAGGTGCCGAGTAGTGCGTATATTCACACGCTCGTAAATCGTATTGGCATGGGGACAGAGTTGTCAGGATTTGATAACTTAACAGCTGCTGTGAATTCAGTAAATAACAATTTGAGTAATAAGGCAGATAAGACGTCCTTATCTTCTTATGCTCTAAAGAGTGATTTGCTTAATCTTTCGCGAACTTTTGTGAGTGGGGATAGCTTTTCTGATGCGAAAGATTTATCAATCCCGCCAGGTATTTATGGAGTCAATCCAGGACTGAAAAACATCCCTGAAAACACCTATGGCTTATTGGAGGTTACAGCTGATACCGTAAACAACTGGAGGTTTTTAAAATTTACTCCGACCAATATAAAATCCCATTATCTTATGTTCTATAATGGATATGATAAAACGTGGAGTGAATGGGCACATTTTGCATCCACAACATAACAACAGGAATATACAGTTTTGTTTTCATTCCTGTTTAGGATTTGAACTGAATTTCATGTGTTGTCCATTTTTTGCTATCCTTGTTATATGTTTGAATAACACGCCTATTACAAAGATAAGAAGTATATTCTTGCGCCACATAATAAATATTGTCACCTGATCCACCGGCAGCTCTATAAACTACGAGCGTAAAAGCATCTGACATCGGGCAATTTTTCAATGAAGCAGCCACACCATTATTACCACAACAGTAATGTCCTGGAGTTGTTATTGTTTGCATATCTGTTCCGGCTGTAATTTCAGTACCTGAACTTTGCGGCCACAAATCACTCCTTTAAAGCAAGTGGATTCCATTTTATAGAATTCGAACCATTGTTTTGACCGATCATCACTGGCGATCCGTTTCCACCTATTGCTAAAGCTCCACCACGCCAATCCGAGCTTTTCCATATAATGATTTCCGCGCCTTCATACTGTTGTGATAAGCCAAGTTCTTGTCCTACTTTGGTATTTCCATTTATGCCAAACCACACAGTCGATCCGTTCGGAATTGCTGTATAGATAGCGTTTGTTCCATCGGTTCCATTATAAGAATAACCGATATTGCACTTACTCAAATTGTTATTTGGGTAAACATGAAGTTTGTTCATCAAATTTTATAAACCTTAAAACTAAGAGCCCACAAGGGCTCTATTTTTTATGAAAGGAGTTATTTCTATATGAAATATGAAAAAATCAAATTAAACAATGGGAGCGAGTATGAGATTGTTCCCGGTGGGCTTCGGGAGAGTTCAGACAAGACATCTCTGACAATTATTGCTCTTATGGGTGATAAAACCTTAGCTGACGTGGACTCTGAATTTGACACATCTGAGAATGTGGAAAAAATTATCGTTCTCGATTCTGAAGGTGAGTCCATTGACATCAAGAAGGGATATCGCTATGAAGTCGGCTGCAAAAAGCAGAAGAACTATGTTATCGGTCGAGAAGAGGTAGTTATTGAAACAGCTGATGCAGCAACGACGGAAGCTTCCGAGTCCACAGAGACCGAGGTGCCGGTAGAAAAAGAATACCGTGATATCACGGGAACAGTCGCTATCATCGAATTGAGTACAGGCGACCTTCGTAAAGAAGTGGATGAGCTGAAAGCAACTCTTGCAGAGCAGTCAGCGGCTATTGACACATTGATTCTTGGAGAACTGGAGGGCTAAATTATGTACGAGAGATTGAAAAGATTATATGTAACAGGGAAACTTAGCGATACTGGATTAGCCAATGCCGTTATTAAAGGCTGGATTACTGAAGAACAACGAAAGGAAATTGTTGCAGCCAAAAAGAAAAAATAGTAGGAGGTACTGGACATGACAGATGAAGAGGTTGCTGTAAAGTTTGAAAATCATGATCAACAGATAAAATCCCTCAAGCACAGAATGGATGAACAAGAGGAGCAAGGGAAATCGCTGAGCAGCCTTGCACTGTCAGTGCAGAAGTTGGCGCTGTCTATGGAATCCATGATTGAGGAACAGAAGAATCAAGGAGAACGTTTGGCAAAGCTGGAGGCCGAACCTGGAGAAACCTGGGGAAGAGTCAAACACAAGGTGCTTGATACCCTGGTAGGGGCCGGGGCAGGAGCGCTTGCGATCGGTCTGATCAATATGATGTCGCAATATGTAAAGTGAGGTGGAGAAGATGAAAGAGAAACTTGCAAAGCTGATCGATGTAAAAAGTATTATGACTCTCGTATTAACAGGAGGATTTATCGGTCTGACATGTGCGGGAGAGATTCCTGGAGATCAGTATCTTTCCGTATTTATCATGATCGTAGGGTTCTATTTTGGAACACAGGCGCAGAAATCTGGTAAGTAGAGAGGAGGTGATCCTTTTTCTCCCGGTCACGGGGTTATGTGGCGTTGCAAGGGCTCAGAGAAATCTGGGCCTTTTCTTATTATAATGGGAAGGAAGGCGCTTATGAAGATATCTCAAAAGGGATTAGAACTTATTAAAAGATTTGAAGGATGCCGGTTGAAAGCATATCAGGACAGTGTCGGTGTCTGGACCATCGGATATGGCACTACAAATGCAGATAAGGCGATCACTGGAACAAATATTGTCTCAGGATTGCAGATCAGCCAGGGAACCGCGGATGAATGGTTGAGACAGTCTGTCGATAAAAAGTACGGACCGAAGGTAGAAAAATACAATGCCGCATATGGGTGGAACCAGAATGAATTTGATGCTCTCGTAAGCTTTGCGTATAATATCGGTTCCATTGACCAATTAACCGCAAACGGGACCAGAAGCCGGTCAATGATTGCAGAAAAGGTTCTCCAATACAATAAGGCTGGAGGAAAAGTCTTCTCAGGATTGACGAGACGTCGTGAAGCTGAACGGGCATTATTTTTAACTCCTATGGTTTCAGAGAAAAGGACCGGATGGGAAAATGAAAATGGTAAATGGTCATTCTATTTATCAAATGGTCAGAAAGTGAAAAATGACTGGTACTGCGATAATGGAAAGTGGTATTGGTTCGGGGCTGATGGAACCATGTTTGCAAATCAGTGGGTTCAGTATAAAGAAAAATGGTATTATCTCTCTGATAGCGGCACGATGGTGACGGATAAGTTATTCGCAATTAAAAATGAAATATTTGCATTTGGAAGTGACGGAGTGATGAGAGAAGGAACATTCACTGTTCATACAAATAGCCGCGGAGCTATCGAATTATAGGGCGGGTCATCCGCCCTTCTTTAATGTCTGGCGTTTCTAACCGAAAAATTCCTGTATTTTAAGCTATACATTAACAATTTGAGTAACAGCAGAAAAACGGTACGTATTCCCACAAACATAACAACAGGAACTAATATTCTGAAACTTGATCCTGGATTTTATACCTACGAAGATTCAAATGCGTCGGATCAAGATAAAATGAATATGGGTTTCCCAAAATCATTTTGGCATAGCCATATAATCGTTCGAGGATATTGGGCCAACGAAGACAAAACTAATGGATACATAGAAATTTTTGTGACTGATCTTGTTACTGAGGCAAAAATATATTATAGATCATATGGATGGACTGAGTGGGGAACATGGAAATGTATTTCTATGGATAACCTCAGTAGCTAAATACGGGCAAACATAATAAACATTAACGATATCTCACCTTAAGCGATGCTTTGCTTCTTACATCCTGACCTCCATGATATACCGTAACAAGTCCAATTTCCGAGGTACTTGCCCTAACCTGCACAACTCCGTAATCACCTGCCGTAATATAATATCCTCCGATGGTAACAACACTGCCTCCGCTGCCTAATCCAGCAACTGGAATAATGTAAAAATAATCTCTCTCATTTTTGTCAATCAAAAAATACACGACTATACATATTTCGTTCGCTGTTTTTGTGATGTTTGAGATATCCAATGTTTCAGTATTACTGACCGTCCCAAGAGTTTTCCAACTTAAATCACTCTTTAAAGCATACGGCGATTTCTGCCAACCCTTTGAAGCATCAATACAGTAAAAATGTTTACCCGCATAATCAAATGCGTGAAGCATTCCTCTCTCTGCGATGCCGACAGCATTATTACTTGCAGGAGCAAGCGATGACGTATACGGGATGTCAAAAACAAATGGCTCACTCCATGCACCAACGTCCATGAGTTGAGATAGCTGAGTGTATCCATTATCTGCAGTAATTTTAAATTTGTTACTCAAATTGTTATTTCTTCCCCAAAGTCACGCATTTCACCAACGTATAATGATAAAATGATATCAGTCAATATTATGTGGGCATTCAGATTCGTTCTGAGTGCCTTTTTCTATGGAGAAATATGGAAAAACAAAATAAATCTGAGAAAAAGAACTTCATATGGAAAACAAAGCATACGCCACTGAAAGACAGAAAGACTTCCAGTGGTCTTACTTTTTGGCCGGAGAAGGTAGAAAGTGACGGTGATGGAGAGGATGCTGACCAAAGGTAGAAAAATGCTGTTTACCGATGTTGATGAGATTACTCCTCAAAATATTCTGCCAGTGCTGGACAAGGCTTTCTCTCAACATGAATGGAATGTCATGGAAGAAATCTACCTTTTTGACTATGTTGCCGGTGATCAGCCGATTCTTAATCGTGAGAAGAAAATCAGAGAGGACATTAACGAGAGGGTAGCAATCAACATTGCACGCCGGATAAAGAACTTCAAGGTTGGATATGAATTCAGTAATCCGATTACATATGTTCAGGCCGGAGAAATTCAGGCATTAAAAGGCAAGCTCAAAAGGATACTTTCCAAAATCTTTAAAAAGGATGAGTCAATCAAGGACGATTACCGAATCACAGCGCTGAACGAGATGCTAAGAGAGCAGAGCAAATCTTCAAAAGATGTGTTGCTGGCAGACAGCTTTAAGACCTGCGGGCTTGGATATCGTTTGATTATGCCGAACGACAATGAAGATGAGTTATCGCTTTTCAAAATCACGACGCTCAATCCGATGTGCGCCTTTGTCGTGTACAAAAATGATGCGTTCCGGGAGCCAATGCTTGGCGTATCGTTCGCAATCAGCGATAACGGAACCTACAAAATCGGCGCATGGAGCAAGAAAAACTATTTTGAGATTACCCGTCCTATTGGCCTGCGTGCATCATGCGATGAGGGATTTACTGTCAAGCCGTGGGTATATGGAGAAATCCCAGTCATTGAGTATGCCAATGAGAGAAATATTCTTGGCGATAGTTTTGGATGCTTTGAGGCCGTGATTCCGATTCTGGATGAGCTTAACACTGTCAACTCTGATCGTGCGAATGATATTGCTCAGTTTGTCCAATCTCTCTTGTGGTTCCATAACTGTGAACTGGATGAAGATCAGAAAAAGCAGATTGTAGATGGAAACGGCATGATTGTAACGAAGAGTGCTGGTGACGGACGAGATGCGAAAATCACTTATCTCACGCAGACGTTAAATCAGTCAGAGATTCAATCCTATGTAGACTACTTAAAAGGAGAAACGCAGGAAATCTCTGGTGTGCCGATGTTTGGTATTTCTACGGGCGGCTCCACGGGAACGGCAACAAGTATGTCAAACGGGTACTCTGAAGCAGATTCAAGGGCGCAGACAAGCGAGCAGGAATTTGAACAGTCGGAACGTCGTGCAATTAAGATGATGCTTGCGATTGCTCGTCATGATAAGAATAAAGATGATGCGGACATTGGTAGTCTGAGAGTTTCCGATGTGGGAATTAAATTCTCCCGCAACAAGACATACAATCTTACCGACAAGGTCAACGCATGGGCGACAATGCTCAAGAATGGCGCTGATCCTCTTAGGGCAACAGAGATTGCTTCATTCACGACAGACCCGCAGCAGTTTACCGTTGACTCAATGGAAATGATTAAAAAGATACAAGAATCATATGCTGCAAGCGACAGTTCAGTGACCGAGATAGAACCGGATGCTGATAAAATCATGCAGGATAATTCGGATCAGAGCAAAAACAGCCCTCTGTCCGGGAAATTATAAAATCAAGCGCTCAGAGATGGGGGCTTTTTATTATGCGGCAGAGAAGCCGCCATACAAGTTTCGCAGCAGAAAACTTCGGAGAAGAAGTATAAAAGCGCAAATTTTAACAGGCAGAGAAGCCTTAAAAACGCAGGAGGTTATTTATGGATTGGAAAGCTATTTTAGGAAGTGCTTACACCGAAGGTATGACAGACGAAGAGGCACAGGCGAAGTTCAATGAGCTTTATATGCCGAGGGCAGATCACGACAGAGAGATCCAGAAAAACAAGACTCTCATCGACCAGTATACTGCTCAGATTGCTGAGAATAAGCGTAAGCAGAGAGAACAGATGTCAGAGTCTGAGAAAGCGGACGCGGAGCGCAAAGAACAGTGGGATGCAATGGTGAAAAAGAACCAGGATCTTGAGAGGACTCTTAAGATTTCCGAACTGGCTGGTGCCTACATGGAAAGAGGCTTTGATAAGGATTTTGCAACAGAGACCGCAACAGCCATGTACGACGGAGACAACGCAACTGTCCTCAGTAACGAAAAAATCTTTGCGGATAAGCGGGAAGCATCTCTCAAGAGTGCTTGGGAGAAGGAGTATCAGGTAAATCCTCCGGCTGGCAATGGTTCTGGAAAAGTGGACCTCTCCAAGCAGATCGCAGATGCTCAGGAGCGTGGCGATATGGTTGCCTACGCTTCTTTAGTTCGCCAGCAGAGCGAAATGAATGCAAAAAGATAGAAAGGATAGGTAGAAAATATGGCAGATACATATGCAATGAGTGGAAATACCCCGAATTACAGTGGAATGCTGTTTAACAAGGGTAATACAAAGACTCCGTTTTCCACTATGATCGGTGCAAGACGGAAATCAACGAACCATACAGAGTTCGTGACCGGACAGGAGTTTGAAACAGCACAGGGGTCTCAGCCGGATATCTCTGAGAGCAAGTCCCTGACAGCTCCGGATTCCAGTATTGTGACAAGGGAGCAGAAAACAAACGTAACACAGATCTTTCAGGAGAGCGTTGGTATTTCTTACGGTAAGATGTCCAACATGGGTACACTTGGTGGAATCAACGTTGCAGGACAGCAGCCGAACCCGCCGACTGAGGAAGATTTCCAGATTGCCGCGAAGATGGCTAAAATCGCGCAGGACATCGAGTATACCTTCATCAATGGTGTATACCAGAAATCTACAGGTGACAGCGTAGCCAACAGATCCCGTGGACTTTTGAATGCCATTACTTCCAACGCAATTGATGCTGATGGCAAGCCGCTTAGCTTTTTACTTCTCTGTGAGGCATTAAAGCTGATCGATGACAGCAATGGTTCTCTTGATGGACTTATTCTCGGCCTCGATGCTACAAGTAGAATGCAGCTGAATGCTGACGCTGCGGCGAACGGTCTGACTATCGTCAATGCAGGCAGAGTTGTAAATGGTATTGCTATCGATACCGTACTTACTCCGCTTGGCACAGTAGGCATTAGAAGCCTTAAATATCTTCCGGGCGGTACGGTTGCTATTTTTGATCCGTTAGTGATGGCTCCGGTTGAGCAGCCGGTACCGGGCAAAGGAAACTTCTTCCTCGATGAACTCGCTAAGACTGGCGCGGGCACTAAGAAACAGATCTTTGGCCAGATTGGTCTTGATCATGGACCGGAGTGGTATGCTGCGAAGATTACAGGACTGTCTACAAACATGCCGAAGAACGGTGATCTCGCTCGTAAGGTATATCAGATTTCTGCATCTGATCTTGCTGACGAACCGGCTCTTGGAAAGCTGACAGTGGCATCTGTGGCGAGCACAACAACGGTTGGAAAAACAAAGGTCACAGTGAATCCGGCAAAGGATAGTGGCAATTCCTATAAGTACAAAGTTGGAAGCAACGCGACAGGCGTTGTGCTGAACCAGAATGTACAGACATGGCAGGCATGGAATGGCACAGATGAGATCGAGGCAACATCCGGTCAGGTCATCACCATCGTTGAGTGTGATGCAAGCTATAAGGCTGTGAAGGCAGGTAGCGCAACAGTTAAATCTAAAACAGAGTAGAGTGAGGTGAGAATGAGTGGAAGCGGAAATCTTGGCTGATATTATGACATATCTCGGTGATGAGGTGACAGAGTCGGACAAGTCGGTTCTGCTCATTCTTGTCAATCGTGCTATTCGTAAGGTTTGTATGAAGCGTTATCCGTTCGGTTGTTCGGACGATGAAAAAATGAAAACCGTGGAAAAGTATCGGGATACGATCTTCGAAGCGGCTGTTTATTACTGGGCGAAACAGGGTGCTGATGGAGAGAGTTCTCATAGCGAGAATTCAATCTCTCGCACCTACAATTCAGAGGATGATATTTTCTTTGACGTGATCCCAATGGTAAAGGTAATGTAACCCCTCGAAATCGAGGAGTTTAAGCGTATGGGAATCCATACGAACAAGAAAGACGGTGCGTGCTCGGCTATACCTCCCGGCCGGGCGCAGGGTATGTGCATGGAATGGTGGTGGGCAAGCACATGATCGTCATAAATGGGAGGAAGTGGAGGTTATAATGACAAGAAAAGAAGAACTGTTTGCTTATTATGAGTCAGTGAAGGATAGAGCTGTCTGTGTGACTTTCTTCATAAAGATGCCGACAGGAGAAACAGAGGTTATCTCTAATTCAAACATCGAAGCGAAGATGGCATATATCGACAAAACCTATGATGATGAACTTGTTCATTCCGGATGTAAGCAGATCTGCATCGAGAACTATGCTTTTGCGTGCATAGATGACGCGATGGATTTCGGCAGTGCAATCATGAACATGAAGGAAGGACTTAAGGTTGCCCGCAAGGGGTGGAATGGAAAAGGCATGTTCCTGTATTATGTTCCGGCAGCAAAATACAAACGATGTACTGAAAGCGCCCGTTGTATTGCTGATAAAGATGATATGGTAGAATATGGTGCATATATCGCTATGAAGACTGCACAGGGCAATGTAGTTCCATGGCTTGCATCACAGAACGATATGTTGGCTGAGGATTGGACCATTGTAGAGTAGCATTAAAATAGGGAAGGAATATGGTCAGATATGAGAGGTTTGAAGCGAAACAAAATCAAGCTGTGGTATCAACTCTACGATGCCAGTATCCCCGTTTACGAAACAGATCTTGATGGAAATCCAGTTATCGATCCGGTGACCGGAAAGCCGCTTCTGACAGGCGAGTATATTGCTGGATATAAAAAGCCGGTGCTGTTCAAATCGAATGTTTCTCCAGCCCGTTCTGAGGCGTCTACAGACCCATTTGGCGTGAATGTAGAGTATGACAAGACCATTTGCTCATGCGATATGGATTTGCCAATTGATGAACTTTCGATGTTATTCGTGGACAAAAAACCACAGTATGACGAAGAGGGAAATCTTCTCAACAATCCGGATTACAAGGTGGTTAAGGTGGCGAAGAGCCTTAATTCTCTATTGATTGCAATCAAGAAGAAAACGGAGGATGCAGATGGCTAAATACAGGAAGAAACCAGTTGAAATTGAAGCAATTCAGTGGACTGGTGAAAATCAGCGAGAAATGTTCGACTTCCTCACCAACGGAGAAAAGAAAGACGAATACATGACTTCTTTTGGAGAGACCTTTCGTATAGATCATTTTGCTATAGAGGGTGGCTTGATCATTAAGACTTTAGAAGGCGAACATTTGGCGAGTATCGGAGATTATATCATCAAAGGTGTTGCCGGTGAATTTTACCCATGTAAGCCGGATATCTTCGCAAAGACCTACGATCTTGCAGAGGAGTAAACGGTCATGGCTAAGAAAGTAATCCGCGGAGACCTGTCGGCAAAGGGAATCCAGAGTATTATTGACCAGCTTAAGGACTACAAGCAAGATCTTCATCGTAAAACGGAGTTATTCTGTAAGAAGCTTGCGGAATCTGGTATGGAGGTCGCAGAAAGCTATATTGCTGAGTCTCCGCTGGGTAAGACGATATCAGTTCGCATAGATATGGAACCGGCAGATGCTGGATGCAAGGCGATGCTGATTGCAACGGGACAGAAAAAGTCAAATGACTATGGCACCATTTCTACTCTACTCATGGTTGAGTTCGGTGCAGGTATTCACTACAACTCAAATGCCAATCCAAAAGCCGGTGAGATGGGCTACGGTGTCGGAACTTTCCCAGGACAGATCCATGCATTTGAAGATGGATGGTATTACTGGGGCGAAGATGAAAAGTGGCACTATACGCATGGTATAAAGGCTACAATGCCGATGTATAACGCATCTGTAGCCATCCGTGAGAAGGTTCAAGAATGTGCGAAGGAGGTGTTTGGCTGATGATTGATATCTCATCCAGAGTTTATTCCAATCTTGTGAATGATGCGACTTTGAAGAAGTATCTAAAAGGCAGTGGAACAACGAAGAATGACAAGCCTCCGGCGTTCCCTTATATGTATGTGAAAACGCTCGGAGAACCGACCACAAGCGCATCTCTTCAGAATGATCAATGCGCGATAAAGGCTTCATTTGAAATCACAGTCTATGACTCCAAGTCAAGCACCACGGCGAAGCAGCTGATATTCCATGTTGCAGAGCTAATGCGACAGATGGGATTCACAATGAACTACGGACCGGAAGAAATAGACCGGTCAAGTACAACAGAAGCGTATCGTTGGCTCGCAAGGTTCAGAAGGACTTTTGGTGCTGGCGATTCATTATAAGACAACGGGACCGTCTTTCAGATGGTTCTATTTTTTTACCTATTTTTAAGGAGGGCAAAATTTATGGCAGCAAAAGCTATTGATTTAAGTACCGCGGGAATCAAGGTGGCATATGCAATCGAGACGACTGCAGGTACAAAGCCGACCGCATTTACCAATATTCCGAATCCGAAATCTATTCCGGATACCAACCCGGAACCGTCTACATATGATTCCACATCTTTAAATGCGACAGAGTGGAAGACATACATTGAGGGTCTTAAAGATATGGGTGGTGCGTTGGCAATCACATTTGGTATGTCACAGGCGTTCCTCGATATGTGGGAGAAAATTTGTGATGATGTAGAGACGGCAGCGGCATCCAACAAACGTATGTGGATGGAATTCTGGCATCCGAAGCTGACAAAAAGCTTTTTCTTCACTTGTGAGCCGACCAGACTTGGTTTCCCGTCCGCAGATGTAGATTCTATTTGGGACACAGATGCGAATGTAACCCCGACAGGTGAAATCGGTTGGGCTGAAGCTATCGCACCGACAGACGCAGAGTAGTCATAAGAACAGGGAGGTAAATTTCTATGAAGACTTTAAAAATTGGCGATAAAGAGTATGTTCTGGAGTTCAACTTTGAGGCGGCACGTCACAAACAGCTGATTAATAAGATGTTCAAGATGATGTCCGGCAGCTATCTGGGCCGTTCTGGTTTAACCGGGGCAGAAGATGAAACAAAGGCTGATCGCGCATCTGCGCTGATTGACGGTGTAGCTGATATGTATTCCGAGATGCCGGATACCGTCGTTACGGCTTTTTATGCCGGGCTTCTGGAGAACAACGCTGTTCTCAATGAGAAAGAGGCTGGCAAGCTGCTCAAGCAGTATTTCAAGGAGAATCCGGACTCTGAATATTCTTCATTCCCTGGAATGTTCAATCTGATCAAGGAGTGTATGCAGGAAGACGGTTTTTTCAAACAGACCGGTCTGGACAAGATGATCGAGAACCAGGCGAAAGCGATGGCGGAGGAAGCTCCGGAGGAGACAGCCAAGTCCGGATCCGAGAAGACCAAGCAGACCAAGGAGAAATCGACCTCTGCAAAATAATTGAGGAAGAAACCTTGCCGTATGCTCTGATGGTTGGTGTGTCGTATGATCTTTTCTGGCATCTGAATCCGCGGAAACTGAAAGCATTTGCTATGGCATATGCGCGGAGAAGGCAGGAACAGTTAGATGATATGTGGTACATGGGACAGCTTGTAGCGGCGGCTATGGATGCAACGGTATGTAACATGATGCCGTTTGTTAAGCGCCCGCAGAAGGGTAAATACCCGGAGAAGCCGATCAGAATCCTTCCAGAAACAGAAGCGGAACGCAAGGCGGCAGAAGAACGGGAACTTCGGAAGTTCATCGGATTCGCCGGTGCACTTGAAAATAAAGTTAAATCGAAAACCACGAAGGGCGAGTGATAGTCATGTCACCCGCCTTTTTTTATTTACAGAAAAGGTAGGTGAATACCATGGCTGACGTGATTGATGAGTTAAAAGTCCAGATTGATGCCAGCACAAAAAATACTGATGTGAAATTAGACAAGTTCATCGCAAAAATGGAGAGCCTTCAGAAAGCGGTTACGGGCTTGTCTGGGTTCAATGCGTCCGGATTTGCAAACGGGCTGAGTCAGCTTGCAACTTCCATACAGGACTTTAGTTCCAAGACTAAGGCGGCAGATTTCAACCGTGTTGCCAAGGGTCTCGATAAACTTGCCGCAGTGAATGCGCAGGGGCTTGAGAGCACGGCAACAGCGATGACATCATTTGCGACAAGCATGACTGGACTTGGGCAGATGACATTCAATGCCGACAATCTCACAAAAATGGTGAATTCTGTCACCAAACTTGGCGGAGCGAACGCAACACAGGCGCTCACAAATTTACCGCAGATATCAGCATTGTTAAAATCATTCATTGCAGACATGAACTCCGTAGGCAGTGTTACATTCAATTTTGATGGTCTTGCTAACCTCGTGAATAACATTTCACGACTTGGCGGTGCGAAGGCCACACAGGCTGCGGCAAATCTGAAACCATTGAAAGATCAGATCCTTCGTTTTGTTTCTGGTCTTAACGGGATCGGTGCGCTCAGTTTTGATACCACGGGGCTTGCGAATCTGGTATCTTCCATTACAAAGTTAGGTGGTAAAGCAGCTGGAAATGCAATTCCGAATATTCAGAATCTTGGTATGGCACTTAAAAATCTTATGGCTACGCTGGCTAATGCACCCGTTGTGAGTCGTAATCTAATAGAAATGACTACAGCACTGGCTAATTTAGCTGGAGCAGGAGGCAAAGTCGGAAGCGCAACTACGGCCATGAGTAAAGAATTTAATTTATTCTCTGGAAGTTCCAAAGGAATTAAATCTTCAAGTAATGGTATTGCAGCAGCAATCGGTAAAGTTTATGCGACATACTGGTTGCTGTTTCGTGCAATGGGAACATTCCGTAAAGCCATGGATATTTCTTCAGATTTGACCGAAGTACAGAACGTAGTAGATGTAACATTCGGAAATATGAAGAAGAAAATTGAGGATTTTGCAAGTGTTTCTTTAAGTCAATATGGCATGTCTGCATTAACAGCAAAAGGAATTGCCAGCCGATACCAGGCAATGGGCGTTGCGATGGGATTTTCTCAGAAACAGATGTCTGGAATGTCTGTGGAATTAACCAAATTAGCAGCGGACATGGCTTCTTTTTATAATGTTGAGCAGAAAGATGTGGCAAAGAGCTTAGAGTCAATATTTACAGGCCAAACAAGACCCATGCGTACATATGGTTTAGATTTAACGCAAGCCACATTGAAAGAGTGGGCATTGAATAATGGATTGAATGCCAATATTAAATCTATGAGTGCTGCTGAAAAAACTTGGCTTAGATACCAGTATGTCATGGCAAACAGTCAACAAGTAATTGGAGACTTCGCGCGTACAAGTGACTCGTGGCATAACCAATTAGTCCTTTTAACTGGATCTTTTCAGTCATTGGGGTCGATTGTTGGTGGATCCTTAATCAATGCATTTAAACCATTTATCCAAGCACTGAATGCTGTTATGCTGAAAGTGATTCAGTTTGCACAGGTAGTATCAAATGCGCTGGGATCAATCTTTGGGTGGAAGTATGAATCTGGTGGTGGCATTGCGGATGATTTTTCGGATGCAGCAGATAGTGCAGATGATCTGGCAGGAAGTACCGGAGATGCAGCGAAGAACACTAAGAAGATGGCAGACAACCTTCAGGGATTTGATAAGCTGAACGTTATTTCTAGCCGGAAAGATTCTGGAGGATCCGGCAGCGGGAGTGGAGGATCCTCAGAAATTGGTTCCGCCGGTGTTGGCGGTCAGTGGGTGTCAGCTGATAGTCTATGGGAAAAATATACCAGTTCTATTGATACGTTGTATGGACTTGGAGAGTATATTGGTGATGTGCTGACCAAGACCTTAAAAAGTATTGACTGGGATAAGATCTATGATGGAGCACAGAATTTTGGAGCTGGGCTTGCAAGCTTTTTAAATGGCTTAATTTCACCTCAACTTTTTGGATCAGTAGGAGAGACTATCGCCGGGGCTTTAAATACAGCTCTCCATTTTCTCGATTCATTTGGAGAGACATTTGATTGGGTGGATTTTGGAAATTCCATAGCCACAGGGATAAATGGCTTTTTCGACAAATTTGATTTTGCCTTACTTGCGAAAACATTAAATGTGTGGGTAGATGGATTGAAGACAACTATCATCACTGCCATAAATAATGTTTCATGGAAGGATGTTTTCAAATCAATAGATGAATTTTTAAGTAACTTGGAGCTTGATACAGTTGCCGTTTTGATTGGCGGATTTATATTATCGAGACCGGACGAGGTTAGAAAGAGACTAATAAAGACGATATTAGGAGGCCTTGGCATCCCAGATGGAAAACTATCATTGGCTTTGGACTTGAAATTTGTTCTTACAGCGTATGCAGGATGGGGACTCGGAGGACCGGTCATTGATAAAATCGGTAACGAGATTATTGATAGTGTTGATAAATTTATCTTAGATCATTTTGGCGAGAGCGTTTTAAATGCTATGGGTGAAAGCTTGCTTGTGCTTGTAGGTGCCGGAGCCGGTGGACTTATCGGCGGTCCTATAGGGATTTTGATAGGAGCTGGCATAGGCATAGCGTTAGATTCATTTGTTGTAAAAGGCGAATGGATAACAAAATTCTGGGACAAAGTCGGGAAGACCATATTTAATTGGAATCAGACGTTGATATTGTGGGATTATACGAAGCAATTCTTCGATAAGGCATTTAACGCGGACAACTTCCTTGAGTTTGGCGAAAACATTATCGAGGGTATTATAAGCGGAATGGTAACCGCAATAACCTGGGTATATGAACCAATAGGAGATCTGTTCGATTTTATTGTAGAAAAGATTTGTGAAATATTCGGAATCCATTCACCTGCAAAGAGCATGGAACCATATGGTCAAAATATTCTGAGAGGAATAATTGAGGGGTTCTGTTCAACTTTTAATGAATGGACGGATGCTTTGAATAAATGGTACAATAACCATATTGCCCCGTGGTTTACACAACAAAAATGGAATGAGCTGTACTCAACAATCAAAACGTCCATGAAATCCACATGGAATCAGACCGTTGGTGAGTGGTCCAAGGATATCAATGATTGGTGGTCATCTAATGTAATACCTTGGTTTACGACAGAAAAATGGGAAAATGTGATGTCCGGAGTAAAAGTTGGCTTTGAAAATGCTTTTAATACAGCGTTTAATGCAGTTAAGCAGCTCTGGAACGACTTTGCAAAATGGTTGAATGACAAGCTCACATTCGACATTAAACCCGTTAAAATTGCCGGAATAGAGGTGTTTGGTGGAACAACAGTCAACCTTGGAAAATTACCTACATTTGAGACCGGTGGATTCCCGGAAGATGGTTTATTCATGGCAAACCATAATGAGTTGGTAGGTAAATTCTCTAACGGTCAAACCGCGGTTGCCAACAATGAGCAGATCACTCAAGGTATTGCGATTGCTGTTCAAAGCGCTAACAGCGAGATGATTGCAGAACTTCGGCGTCAAAATGAGCTCCTTCAGATTATCGCAAACAAGCCGGTAATTGATAAGGGAGACATAGTGTCGGCTTGGAAAGCAGGAGCAAAAGATTTCCGGAAACAAACAGGACGACAGCTGGGTATCGCATACTGATTATTGCAAAAACTCTCGCTTGTGATAGAATGGAGATATCATAGGCGGGAGGAAACACAGATATGGCATTGATAAAATGTACGGAGTGTGGAAAAGAATTTTCTGATAAGGCGGCGACATGTCCAAATTGTGGATGTCCAACAGAATATGTGATACAAGCCATAGAGAATGCTCGGAAAGAGACAGAATCCAAGAAGTGTCCATTCTGCGGATCAGAAGATATAGATGCAGACGGCTATTGCAATGAATGTGGAATGAAAATTCCCGTTGAAAAGAAAACAGAAGAACAAAATACAGAACCAGAGCAAAGACCAGAACCAGGATTTTATGTAAAATGCCCTAAGTGTAGGGCATACAATCCAACAGGCACATTTATTTGCCCGAAATGTAATTATAAAATTGAAAAGTGGAGTGAGTATCAAAAAAATTGCGTACAGGTAAAAGAAAAATTTTATGGTGTGTATAGGATGAATTTGTTCGGTGGAAAAGAAGAGGTATACTGCCCGAGATGTGGAAGTGCTGACTGTTCAATCTATCATGAGCAGAAGGTGATCCCGGGAAAGAGCAAGACAAGCTATACGATGAATCTCAATCCATTGAAGCCGTTCACGCTCTTTAATAAGAAGGAAAAAGTCATTAAGCAGGACAAAATCGTAACAGAGAGCAAGTTTGTGTGCAATAGTTGCGGGCATATATTTTATTGAGGCAGAGAGGAGTCGAGTTTTCGGCTCCTTTTTTATTGAAAATAGTTATTGTTTTTCAGGCTATTGACTGGATGAGGTGATTGTGATAGACTAAAATACTATCCAACAGAGGAGGAAATATTTTGGCGAACAAGTATTCAAAATTAAGCATAGACAAAGAAAAGCTGTCTGATTGGATCAAGTTGTGGTGTGAAGAAAATATTGTAGGTAAGTTTGATATACATAGCGTAGATAGCAATAACAGGATTCAGTATACCATTGCTAATGAAGGTAAAACTATAAAAATAGATTTTCAAAAATGTGCAGGAGGATTATTGACAATATGTCCTAAGGTTGGCACGAATATTCCGATATCGATGGAAATCGCGGAAAATATATATAAACGGGTTGGAAATGTTTTGAAAGATTCGCCTTTTGCAAAGGGGTACTCAATATGTTTGGATGAAGAAAATTTTGATATTATAATTGAGCTGTTGAAGGAAATGGACGGCGTAACACTTAAAAATTATTCAGAAAACGATCAGGAAAAACAGGCAAAATATAAATTATACAGATTTGTTGGACCGGCGGGTGATACAATTGTTATAAAATATTATCCCAATACAACCAGAATGCAAATGCAAGGAAAACCATTATTTATATTTAACGAAGTCGTTTCTATGTTAAGTGAAAATAATGATAAACAGGATGATGTTGTTGATGCAAGCTTAAAATATTGTAATATAGATATGAAAGAGGAAGATATTTATGAAGAGATGGAAGAGGTGCTGGGCTCAGATCTCTATAAGTTTCTTTCAAAATCTCAAAGAATAATTCTATCCACATCTTTTATTTTAAGCAAATTAGAAGGAAATTTGGGCGATAATTCAGTATTATTACAACCAGCAAATCGGGTTTATGAGGGATTTGTCAAAAAAATATATGCACAAAAAGGATTAGAATGTGACGGGGAAAAACAGTTAGGAAAGTTTTTTGACTGGCCGGATAAGTCACATCCGGAAATGAAAAGTCTGTATGCAAGCACACTGGACAAGGAAACTTTAGAAGGTTTTACGTCTATGTTTAAATTTTATAGTATATACAGGCATCCATATATGCATGCAACGGCATATGATTATAGTACAGCTATTATTGAAAATAGAGATGTTGCTGAGGAAAAATTAAAAGAAGTAATTACTTCTATGAAGTCATGGTATAAGTGGTATTCTGAGATGAAATAGGATGAAGAAGGAGGTGTAGCCATAATGAATTATAGCATTGAATATCATAAGCATAATAAGTATTTGGCGGTTATATATTCATCTTCTTATATAAATCCATTCGACAGTATAAAGGAAATTAACAATGACATGAAACGCAATTCCTCAAAAGAGGGATTTGTTCTTTTTGATTTATTGCTTTCAAATGGAAATAATTTTAATAGATTCTTTGAGGCATACTTTGATGGACAGGAGATAAAAAGAGAATCAGTCACAATTGTGGGATGCAAGACGATTGTTGATTTAAAGAGGATAAACTCTCATTATATAGGACGGATAAAAGAACTGAACAATAGCGTTCTTTCACCAAGCGAGAAATATAAATTCTTGAGAAAGTAACATAAGTGATTGCTAAGCATCTATCGTAAATGGTAGGTGCTTTTATTTTTTGAAAATAGGTATTGACTTAATGGGCTACAAATAGTATATTATTTATAGGGCTACAAGAATTGAGGTGAGAAGATGAGTCCTCGAACAGGCAGACCAAAATCAGCTAATCCTAAATCGAATCCTATTCATGTCAGACTTGACAATGAAACACAAGAAATATTAGAAAAATATTGTCAACAGGAAGATATTCCTAAAACGGAAGGGATACGGAGAGGGATTTACAAATTAAAGTCTGAGATAAAATAAAAACAGCCGCTCCACCGACCAAAGTTTAGCGACTGTTTAGCAATAGAAGTTTCCTTCTGTAAATATTATAATGCAGACTGGAACTTCTTTCAAGAACCAATTTTTGAAAGGAGACCGAATAAATATGGATAAATTCTTAGAAATCGTTTGCTTGGGACAGTTTGATGAAAATGGATTCTCCGATAAATACATGGAGTTTTACAAGCCAACACTGGATCTGTTAAAAGGAATTTTGAGCGAGGCTATGTATTCTAAAGTAGAGGAGCAGTTTATTGAGGATTCCTGCAATAACAAAAGATTTTATTCTGTAGAAGCTATGAAGCTTGCTATTGGCATTATGAATGGCACGTATGTGCCGTCTATCTAGGAGGTGCGGGCATGAATGAAATGATGAATAGCATTGACATGCGCACCCCTATCGAAGTAGCGCTGGGCGTTGACGAAGAGGGCATGACTACGGCAAGAAAGTTGTATGAATTTCTGGAACTTGCACCACAGCATTATGCCCGGTGGTGTAAAACCAACATTAGAGAAAATACTTTTGCTGAAGAAAATGTTGATTATTGGGCATTCCCCATCAATGGTGAATGTGGCGGACAAGCCACTGTTGACTACCGCCTTACCGCCCATTTTGCAAAGAAACTTTCCGTCAAGGGTAATAGTGAAAAAGCGGAACAGGCGAGAGAGTATTTCACCAGAGTTGAAGAAAAGGTGAAACAGAAAGCTATTGATTATTCTCAACTTTCACCGGAGCTTCAGATGTTCCAGAGAATTTTCAATTCCGTGGCAGAACAGCAGCTTGAACAGAAGCGGCAAGCCGAGCAGATCCGCAAGGTCGAGAATCGTGTGGAGTCTATCCGTGAGGTCGTGGCAATCAATTCCGACTCGTGGAGAACGGAAACATCGAGCCTCATCAAGAAGATCGGCATAGCATTGGGCGGCGGACTGGCATACAGCGAGGTTAGAAATGAGGTTTACGGACTTTTGGAAAAGCGCATGGGTGTAAACCTTGGCATGAGACTGACAAACAAACGCAGACGCATGGCAGAAGAAGGCGTGAGCAAGACCGCCAGAGACAAAGTGACCCTTGTAGATGTGATCGCAGAGGACAAGAAGCTGATCGAGGGCTACATCGCAATCGTCAAGGAAACAGCTATTAAATACGGTGTTGGAAAATAGAAATATTCGGAGGATATAGATTATGGATGAATTTGCAAAGATGATTTATGAACAGTGGAACAAGGATCATGACAACAGAGATCTGTTTTTTAAGAAAGGTACAGAGCTTACGGATAAGATGGAAGAAATTTTATCTGTGAATCTGTTAAACGATCTGTACAGCACATTCTGTGACAGCTGCCAGGAAGTAGAAGAGAATGCTTTTATCGAGGGGTTCGCTTATGCCTGCAAGTGTTTGTCTCATGGGAAAATCGAGTTTGGAAGAACGCAGGACAACTAAATGATGGCAATGTAAATTCTTTAAAGGGGTCAGATTCGACCCCTTATTTTCTCACAAAAAACAGCTCTCAAATGAGAACTTTTTTAATCTCCGTTTTACTTTTTTGCAAACAGATATTCGCTTAATGTAAATAGTAATGTTTTGATGATCTTAATAATACTTAATATCCTTTGAGAGAGATGATGATAGAACGTGCGTTCTTAAAACTGCTGCAAAATGTTGCGGAACAGATAGTGTTGTGATAAGATGAATGTATCAAAATGTGGAGGTATTCATATGCAGGATTTATCTTTATTCACTTACAAGGAAGCTATAAACATGATTTCTGGTTTTTATACATTTACCCTGGGCTTTTGGGAATTTGATTTAGAACAGTATCCTGAAGTAAAGCGTTTTATAGAAAATGGATATGCTGAAAAAGACAAAAATTATGAAGAGTTATATGTATTAAATGATGATGGTGAAAAAGTGCTTCATGAATTCATCGAAGACATTTCTAAACGCTTCATTGAATATATGAAAGGGAAAAACGGAAAAGTAGCTCGCGAAGATATTTTTAAATGGTTCCAAGACGAATTTGAGTTAGACACGATTGAAGATGGCGAGGATATAGCTCAGTACATTTGTGGCAATTTGAGACATTATGGTTACAGAATTTTGAAGTTTCTTGGAAAATATAGAAATTTCTATGAGATGGAGCCGGTAAACACTGAATCTTGAAGCGTTTGAAAGCGCTAAGAATGGGAAAGCCCAGGCCATCACGGTCCGGGCTTTTGCAAATCAATTTTCAGATCTTCGGTGCTGTTCCATTTCAATATCATGCAGAATTTTCTTAACGGAATGCGAGTGATGAGTGTTCAGCTCATCGTGAACATGCTGCAGAGTCGGATCTGATAATTTGGGTAAAATGCTCCGGAAGTCTTTTCCTAAATCAAACATAGTATTCCCCCTTGAAATAATGGGCGGAACCTTATACAATTATGTAAGGATCCTGTGTATGCAGGTGACGGAAGGGTAGTTGTGCGTTGGTAGCCAGCCTGTTCGCGACTGCCCTTTTTATTATGAATTCCGGCCGGTCATCATCTTGTAATTACTATATCCTATCGAGCGAAGATAGTCAAATGGAGTAAAATCACCAAAATATTACGCAAATAACAATTTGAGTAAGAAGGCTGACAGTACGTCCTTGGCAAACTATGCACTAAAGTCGGATTTATTTGCGGTCAACTGGATAACAAATCCGAA